>BNJU01005608.1_pt1 | contig 122211 bp, 138 predicted proteins | sample 8539281 | NCBI WGS metagenome assembly BNJU01 (sample SAMD00202456, study PRJDB9452) | human saliva metagenome | isolation source: human saliva | place: Japan | reverse complement strand
CACTTATGATCCTTCACTTCCTTGAATCACACACCTATTACATTTTCATCACTATCTTTAACACCTTCGCACACATAGCATTAGTACATGCTTATTCTATCATAAGAACTCCACTTGTATCAATATTTTGCTCAATATTGTAGCATAATACTGCGCATTTTCAGGCTTTCCAAAGGAGTCCTAAAACCTTAATGTAGAATTATACAGTCCCCAGAGTCCATCTATGCTCCTCCAGCTTTTCGAGGTCGAAATACAGGCCCAGACTGCTCCTCTCTTAGCGTCCATATCTGCTGGAGATCTGACTATACGCTCTGAACATGGTTCCACATCTCCAATTTTACCCAATCCAATCTTTTATATATAGTTTTCAAAATAAAAGTGTCGTTAGTGCCTTCAAAATAAAAACAATCCTTTTGACACGTCTGAGCAATTCTTTGGCGCCTGATAATTAGGCGTCGTCAGCTTTTCAACAATAACGGTATTCAGATGACACTGCTAATGCTGCAATGTAGTCCAAAATGTAAAAATTGGAACAACAATATAAACGAGTGTCGGTCCCAAAGTTCACCAGTTTATTACCAAATCATCAGTAAATTTCAAAATGCATATTTTACACCATTTCCTCAACTTTTCCAATACTCTTTGTCCTTGCAATACCACTGTTCCAGTCCTTTCCAACTGCAAGACAAGACTACAGGCGAAAATTCCTGCAGTATTCAATCCCTACGAACCAAGCAATTCCTAATTTCATGCCATTCCACTTACAACACCACACACACTTTACTTGAAACTTGTTTTGAAGTAAATACGTTACAATCTTTTCTTTCAATTCCAAATCTGCATAATTTCTAGTTCAATCATTATGCCTTTAAAGTCATCATGTTACTCCACTTTTCAAGCTTTTTCACAATATAACTGCAAATTGGCACGATTTTATGCCATTTTCTCTTGCATATTTTACACCAGCATCAAATAATTTTTCCTGCAGTCACTTGCCTCGCAATTCAGAAAGGCACGATCTCGTCGATTCAAAAATACCAGTTTTCCTGCTTTCTGTAGTCCAGTTTTGCAAGTTCATCTCCATTTCTCAAATGTAAAATCGCTTCATTTACTACACACATGTCTTGTTTGCCGTCCGACGTCTTTCAATATTTTATTTTATTATATAGTAGAAATCGATTTCAAATCAAATTTAAAAGTTTACCGCATATTTCAATATTTCACATGCCATTGAATAGTTACTCGAACGGTTATAACCTCTTCATTGATTACAACTCTTGTCACAGCTATTTTTCAGAAGTCAGCATTTTATTTACGTGCAGCTTAATTTGCCTGGACTTCCTGCCGAAAATATGATTCTGCAATCAGCAGTATCGCCTCATCAAGCTTATCATGAGTGATAAATAAAGTTGACATCTTAATTTTAGTTTCATTGCCTGTTCCGAATACCAGCTACAGATTTTATGCTTTGTAATGGCATCAATGCACTTTCAGAAAGGCTCTACATCAAGGAAGGCGACTTCGCTGGAGAAACTCGAAATATGTTCTACGCAATGCCGCCCGCTTGTTTCACCTTCCACGCCCTGGCGGTTTGACGCCGGATATAAAATTTTCTGTGCCTTCAGTCCAAAATCGCGCATACGGCTTTGCAATTTCCCGTGCGTGCTTGACACCTTTCACCCACCCTCACATCCTGGTGGAAGTGCACGTGTCATATTAATTTTTATAGAGGGTAAAACGCAGGTCTTTTTGTAACATAGAGCTTATTTTTCCAGAACTTTACCAGTTATAGATCTTCTCCATTCATTTGTGACATTTCCACAATCGAGGCACTAAAGTCCTGCAGCCGTAAAGCTAAATAACGTCGGTTTTCCCAACGCCACTCACTCCTAAAGTACAAACCAGCTCATTTCATACAAATCAATCAGAAACGTTTCCAAAGCTTTTATTTTTCAAAAGAAATAGATATACTTTGTTTCAGCTTTTGATAACTTTCTTCACTTAATGTTCTCTCCTTACCTATGATTTTCTACTATTTCAGATACTCATGACTATACCCAAAATTCTTTGGTATTTTCACGTTCTGCAGCCTATTTTGTAAAAGCCATTCATAGGAAATCTGTTCCAGCGGTTCCCATCAATTATTTCATGCTTTGCATCAGACACTGATATTCTTTGAAATCCATTTTTCATTTAGCTGTTACAAAGGTTTTATATCAAGTGACGGAGAATACCAAAAGTACGCTGATTCCTCTGGATTTTTCATTTAGCAGTATTCATACCTATTGCCTTCAAAACTGCAATTTCCAGGATCAGAGGTGTCATTGTTGCGATAATTACTGCTATGACAGATCAGGTTCCTCCTCCACCAGTCACGAATTTTGTACCGAAAATTTGTCTGAAGTCCCTGCCTACTCTTGACAGTTCCATCCCACGCATAATAAACCCAAACAGCATCAACATCGGTCTTTCAGCGTTTACAACCTCCGTTATGGTATAGGAATGCGCATTTTGCTAGAAAAATCCCCTTTATCATCATGTTACTAGTACTCAAAATAGCCTGCTCAGCCTTGTCTTCCCAAAGATATGGCATATGCCTGTCCAGTTTTGGCGAATCAATGCCTTTTCCATCTCAATAGTAATTCCGAGATGTATTATGCTGAAGAATTGCGCAACAGCTGTTACTGGTGCAGGATTCTCACTGCAAATGATTTTCCAATGTGTCCTAAGCTTAGCCAAATTCTGCTCCTCGGCAGCTCAACACGTGCCGTTGTACTCCCTTCAGGCGGCAATTTCCATCAATCGTGGCTTTCGCCAAAATATCCCAAGTTTGTGCCACGCACGGCCTGTATGATTCGTATGTTGGCGCCCAGTCAGTACGATTTTTGTTACTTTCTGATTATTTTTAGATTTTCACACAAAACAATGAGACCAAGATTAAACATAAAAGGTCAAATGAAATCATATACCCTCTCTTTACTTTTTATTTTGAGATTTTACATTTAAGTTACTTTTCCCAAACGTATACACCATTTCTGTATCCTGAGATACATAAGCAGGCTTGACTTACTGCGAAATAAGAGTACCGCAAAACATTTTATCAAAGTAGACCACTGATTTTCGACATTCTTGTCCTTATAAACTCCAGCGCTGCAAATCCACCAAGCCATTCAGCCACAACTGCTCAGTGCCGATGCAGACCTGAGCAGAATTCTAAAGCCACCGTGACCATCCTAATGAGACCTGGCAATTTGTGACATGAACAAAGTTCTGAGAAATGACGTTGCTCCCATTGTTTTTAATAAATTCAACATATCCTTGTCAGCCGAGCGAAATCCATCTAGAAGCTCAATAGTTATTGGACGAAGTCATAACAATAAGCGTAATCTTTGGCGATATTCCATATCCCAGCCAAAGTACCAAAAAGCGAGTAGCAATCGCAACTGTGCGTGTGTTTGACTAATTATCAAAACAGGATAAATCATTTTATATGCATACTCAAACCTGTCCATATAACCGCCACGGCAAATCCAAGAATTATTCCCAGGCAAGATCCAAAAATGCTTCCAAGCAAGTAATTTTGTATGCTCCATAAGCAGTGGAAAATCATAAACAAACGCTTTTACAACTCAAATGGCGATGGCAACTAGCGTTTTGGTATAATGTTCGCAGTGACAAAATTTGCCAAATCATCAATAATGCAACAATAATAATACTTGGTGCAATTTTATCTGTTATATTTTTGAATATCATCAATCTTTAAAATATCTCCTTTCGGTTTTATAATTTATTTTACCTACGACATTACACCATCAGCTCCTGCCTTCCACAGCCACAACTTGACATTCCATAACAATTTCCACAGCTCGTCAAAAATCCCCTTCTATCGTCGTTTCAAATGGAGCAACATTCATTTTAACCCCTTTGCTTTTAATAAACTCAATAACTTCATCAACAACTCTCACAATTTCTTCATTTCCCTAACATTTGGCAATACCTGAATTGCAATACTCGCATTAATTTCTTTCCATAATCCATCATCCCTTTTCCTTAAAACTGTATTTAAAATTTCTTTGTATAAAAATCCCCTTATCCTGAGGAGATTCTATATTTTATAAATTTTCTAAAAATAATTTGAAAAGGTATGCAAAACAACTTTAAAAGTGATTTTCTTATTTTTATAAAATACTCCCTCCGACAGCATTACCTGTATCAGGTTATATGGGTTTGATTCTCAGCAAAAGTGCTCCCAGTATTTTTACTATTCATTCTATTTATAAAATTGACTAATCAATATTCACGTCTTTAAAAATCAGAGTCTAATTCTTTTTAAGATGCGTTTATTTCTTTCGTTAATATTTACTATATACCATTTTATTTTTGATCCTCAAACACCAAAGATTTTTGATTCAATTCTACTTTTTCCTTGACCGAGAAACTATACTCTTTGTTGGTATAATTACATAATTTCTTCCAGTATTTGTCTGTCCTATTTTTACATTTTTCCAAATCATATTCAACTTTTTCAATTTTTATATATTTTTAAGCATTCATCAATAGTTGTAATGTTATTTCTTTTGCTTTTTGAGGTGTTGTTGAAGCATTTTTGCTTCCCATTCCCATAATCTTTCAGGTGCATTTTCCATACTCTGTCAAAAATTTCAGCTAACAGCTCTTTTGATATTTTATCTAACTTTTGCTTCAATTTCAGAGCTTTACTATTCCCAAGCTTTAATGTGCAGTTCCTCTGTGCCTTTTTCTACATTTTTACAGATTTTTCATCTCTTTTTATTTTACATTTTTGGACTGTTTTCTTTTAAAAGATTATTGTCAAATTTTCAACGTATATTTATTTCCACAGGCTGTAAGATTACATATAAGTTGCAATTAGGTATAATATTCTTATCATTTAGCCTCCAAGTCTATTTCATTATTTTCTATTTTATTTTAGCTAAATCTGGATACACATCCTTTAAGAAAAATCATATACTCTTTTTCATAATTGATAATGTACCATTTATTTCCATCCTCAAATGCCATTGTTTTTCCTTCGCCATTTATTTTTGTCCATTATAAATTATTGTAACTTTGGTTGGTATGATTGCATAATTTCTTCCTGTTTCAGTTTTCCCTACTTTAACATTTTCAAAATCATAGGTATTTTCAATTATTTTCATATTATCTGTTAGTTTACTCATCGTTTTTATAGTTACATTTTTAAAGTTCATTTACAGACATAGATCCCTTTTTGGCCAAGTATGTTAAAATTTTTCTACGGCATTTCATCAAAACTTGCTTTATAATTTCCTACGACCAAATCTTTTGAAATTTTTATTTAGCCGTATTTTAATCTCAGGTTTTACTCTTTTCCCAAGCTTCCTGTGCTGTTTCTCCTACTATTTTGAACAGTTGTATTCAAGTTTTGATTTCTATTATTTGTAGGAGCAGTAAATGTAACAGCTGAAACAACTAACAATAATAAAATAATTTTTCATTTTTACCTCCGAAAGATTCATTTTTGATAATTATACCTCATATTTTTACATTTCAAAATTTTTACTTTTTACCAGATTATTTTCCAAAATTTCAATGCTAACATCTTTCAAAGTATCCAAATATTATGAATATCCTGTATGAAGTAATAAATAATTTCAATTCCTTAAAAACTTGCTTTAATTCCAAGCCCTCCTCTTACGTTGTCGCCTTTCATGTCATATCGAGTTGCAGTCACTCCCAATCTTTGATTTTGTATTCCAAAGTTTAAGTCAAGCTTCATTTCCTTTTCTGTCTTCCTTTTCATTTCTCAAACTGCTACCAGTCTGCATCGGTATGAGCTACTTTTTGCTCTATTTGCACCCATACTTCAAGTTCTATTTCATATGCTATTCCTGTACCCAGTACTAATGTTGTATTTGCTGTCAGTGGCTGGACATATTTAAATTCGTTCCTATTTCAGGCTTTGCTGAAAAATAATCATTTCTTTTACTTTTAATCGCATATCTCCATTTTTTCTTGATTCTGTTAAATCTTCCATATTCATATTCAATGCCCCATACGGTCCAGATGCTCATTTTTATCATTTAATCTTATTTCTTTTCCAATTTCGTTCCTCATCCCAATCCGTATGAGATAATAATTTGATTTTGCATTAAATACATTGTCTACAACAAAGAAATCTTCTGTTCATGCTGTTTATTCCACCTTCTCCTGATACTGTCCGTCAAATTTTATCATGTCAAATGACCGTCTTAAACACTCCACCTTTGAACAGCGTCTGATTTTCACTGACTTCCCTATATCATGAACTGAAAGTTATTGTTCACTGCTCCAGCATACCAGCCTCCTGTATCGTCAGAATCTAAATCATTTTTATGGACATAAGCTATCCCATAAGTATTATTTTTATAATCAGTTATTCCGCTATGTATCTGTCTTATATTCATCTTTTTAGACAACACCTATTCTGTCATTCTGTTTCAGCTTCGTCTTTTTATCAAACCGTTTACTTCCTAGTTACTGACATCTCCTGTTGTTTTATCCTTGATTGATCATTCCCTCTGGTGCAATTTATGTTTTCGTCTACTGCTTGAGTAAATAATATCTCTTCATTTATTTCCCTATATTGTTTAATTTAATAAATAATTCCTAACACTCAGAGCCTTCTTTTCCCTCCATACCTCTCCCGTTTCGAGTCCATCTAAAAATTATACGTCTATCTTGAGTTTTCCTTATCCCTACCGACACTGTATATGGAACTTTGCCTAAATATATATTTCCTATTCCATTCTGACTGTCGCTGTCATCCCAGCCATCCAGTAAGACTTCCTGAGATACATTCCATTCTTTTATTCCTGTAATTTTTCCTCATGCCATTTCGAGTAGAAAGGAGACAGCAATGTTTTTGTCCTAACTGAATATATTTTTATCAGTACTCTGTGCCGCTTCGATTCCTATCAAATCACCCGACTGCATATTGGCTAGAAGCTCACCATTATTGCTGGGAGTGGCGTTTTCCTTCTCCCGAGTGTCACATAAATACCCACTGATGAGCGAGGATTTTGAGGACGTTTGATGAAGCCTTAGGATTAACTGTATTTACAAGTTGTGTTTCCTGTGGTGTATTATTTAAAGTTATTGTTCCGTGCTGAGTGTGTGTTTATTCTATCTATTCCATCTGACTACATTGCTTTTCTAGAGTCCTGTCGTTGTTTTCTTCTCAAGTATTGTGCAACGCTCCGCCTGTCGTGATATTCATGCCGTAATACCCGGCGGCGATTTCCGACGCTTCAAGTCCGCAGCCGTTTTGAAGCATCAGCCATTAGTGCTTCCTGGTTATCAAAGGCGGCTGACTACCGCTATTTCCTATCATCCATTAGCACCAGTTTCTGTTGTTTGTAATCGTTCCTGTGGCTGGAGCTGTTGCTCCGTTATCTACATACATTCCTATATTTCTTGATGTTCCGCCAATTCAATTGTCCCTGCATTTTCGCAATAGAGGCCATTTCCTGTAGCATACATTTCCTACACACACTGTCAGGAGTTGTTACTTTTATTATTCCTGAATTTTAACATATCCAGTCCATCTGCATATCCAGCGTGCCATTCCTAACGCAATGGCTTTCCGCCGTATGACTGTGATACTGTTAGTATTCCTAAATTCTCTGCCTACTTTGGGTTGTTATGGCATTTTGCAGAATAACTGTAAATACCACCATTTCCTGTTCAGACTAAAATCTGTCTTTCCGCAATTAATCAACTTTCCTGCTGTTATCAATCCATAATTTTGATTCCCCGCTGATTTCAGATGATTATAATTTATGATGTTTCCCGTTTTGTCTGACGAATATGAGAAATACAGAATTTGTATTTAATGTTGCAGGGCCTGTATTTCCTGCATGTCCTGTTACTATATTATTAGTCTGACCTGCTGCAACATATCCAAATGAGATTATTCCCAGCCAATGACTTTGTCGGTCTGACTGTCAATACCTGATTGTCGCACTGATAAAAGAACCTGCTTTCAACTATTTCCCGTATTTAGTGCAGAAATTCTGTCCTGCAGATGTAGTTTCTCCAACTGCATATATTCCAACACTAGCATCTCCGTGCAGAATATTTCCTGTTGCTTGCAGTATTCCATTTGAGCTGCTATTTCCAGCACTGTTTTGTCGCGCCCGGCAAATCAATGTACCACTGCTGTTGATGGTGGAAACTGCTTTCGTTATTTGCACGCACGTCTTCCAACTATATCCCTACCACCTGCAGCAGCGGCTACTATATTTCCCTGATGCACTTATGCTTTATATTTCGATTACCCCATATATTGTTTTGCGGGAAGAACATTCACTCCATAAAGTTCCAACACTGAGATCACTGCTTCTGTATTTCCTGGCTTTCTGTGCCAGAATTTGCTGGCAAGCATCCCCATTTTCACTGTGCCTGTCAGTTTGATTGTTTCTACTGTTGTATCGTTCCCGGTACAGTTCCATTTGGCCAGATAGCAAGGCTGTTGTATTATTTCCAGTGAAATTTATTACACCTTGTATGTGTTACCCTGGATAGCAGTATTCGAGTGAACCCACCATAATTTTGTCTGCCCTAAAATATAATTTTATTTCCTGCAACAGATTCAGACCTGAGATTGTATTCCCCGCATCGACGTAATAGTTTGACGAGATTAAGTTTGAACTGTAAAACACAAATCTGATGAGATTAGTCAGTTACATTCTGTCTGATAGTTTAAATTTCCTGATGTTACACGAGTATTCTATAGGACTTCCTGCATTTAAATTAATTGGTGCCACAGCCATGGCGCTGTTTTTCATAATCATTTTCTGCAGCCTTTGCACCCAATGCATGAGGCTGATATTCTGTAGGCGGTGAGTCCAAAGTCATAGCATAAGATGTACCTGTGCCTTGAAGAGCCTGTGCACAGCAGAGTGTCCTGAAACCATGTATTGATCATAGCAGAAGCATTGCGTGGCTTTCCCAAGCGACCATATTCTGTAAGAGCCGCCACTTTCCTGTTGATTTTGCCTGGTTCCGATAAATACGCATATCTCCTGCAACAAGATTAATCAATTTGCTTCACTTTGACTTGCAGACTGCCATATACGCATCGTATCCCAGTACATCTATTACATCATCACCAGGATAATCCTGCCACATATCTGTTTAAATCACTTCGCCTCCAATCACCGTTTGGTGCATGCAAAGTATCTGATCTCACACCCTGCCGCAACAAGCGCTTCGCTGAGACACGATCTGCAGCAGCTTTTATTTTTATTATGGGACTGGTTGGCTCTCCCCACCAAAGAGTAATCTCCATTTTCACTCATGGAATACTCTTAATGCAGAGACCATGAGTGTGACGCGTCAGGCGCTACTGCAGGTTTGCAGTTTCAACGATTGTCTGTATCCATGTATTAAAGCCTTGGTTGCATGCAGTCAGAAAGCAATCCCGGCTAATCGGATTTCCTGTTTTATCATCACTTTTTCCATCGTGGTTATTTCGTATTTAGTGGATTCAGATTTCATGAAGCTAGCAAAAGTGACTCTAAAGCTGTTGCTTTTTATATAATCTGCCATCAGCCTGACTATTATTTTGCCTTACTTTTGTCCAGTGTGTTGGCTGTTCTCCAAGATGCATTCAATTACCGGGATGTTTCCCATCGCTGAATAAATATCCCGAACTATAACACAGAAGGAATTTTGGCAGGTAGAAGACACTCAATTCCATGACTGTTGTTGTCCCATAATAGGTGTTCCTGCATTAGCATAATATTTAAAGCGCATTCATAAGTTTGTCTTGATGTTAAATTTGTTGGAGTATAAGTTCAAAGCGGGCGCGGTTGTCCCTTTTGTTCCCCAGCGCTGTGCCACCTGTCACTGTACGTCATTCACCGCATATTGACCAGGCAATGATATTATCGATAACTGCTACTTATCGATTCTACGGGTTTTGCAACAACGTGTTAAATCAATGTTGTGGCACTAAGCGTAGAAGTAGAAAGATGCTTTATTCGATACAATGGGCTCTTGCTCTGACACATATGTTGCAATTCCATAATTGGTGTCATTATTTCTATTATTTGGATTTGTCAGAGCAGAGTTTTCCTTATTTTCGTTTTCAAAGACTTTTGTATAAGAATTGCATGAATCGCTGTTTTGGAGACTGTTCTTATGTCATTGCTTCTTTGCATCTTTCCCACCTTCGTAATGATATTTATCACCTTTATCATTTTCTCTCTGTATAATTTGTGCTGATTAATAAAAAGTACTCAGTTTCATATTTTTAAAGAATTATTTTATTACTGTGTATCATTTGATCGAGGTTTTAAACGTCATTTTCTGATAAATTATGGCTGTACTCTTTGTGTTCTGATGTTACAGTTGTATTTATCACATTTTTAAAATAAGTATTATCTTTAATGAATGAGATAAATTTCGTCCTACTGTATTTATATTCAATTCTTCTTGCAAATCATCTTTTTATTATCAGATTCCTTTAGATTTTCGTTACTTAAGTACAAACTATTTTCTTTTGCTGATATTTTTCCATTTATTTTTGACCAAGTATGTACTATTTGTTTCAGCTAAAAGAGAATAGTTGAAACACTGGATTCTATCCATTTAAATTTGTTTCTCTTCATAAATTTAAATCACTCCTAAAATTCTATGTAATTTTTACTAAATTTAAAAGTAAATATTTTTGATAGTAAAACCTATTTAAAACTAAACTAATTTATTAAATAAAACAAAAGTAGCTGCTTCTTCCAGTGTATTAAAAATTATGGGCTATGTCTTTTTAATTTCTTCTTCATAGCCCTGATTTTTCTATTGAGTTTAAATTCGGTGAATACAGCGGAAGAAACAATAGACAATGCCGTCCTTTATTATCTTTTCTAATATATTCTTTCTGTAGTCGGCATTATCCATAACTATTAGAACTCTCTTCCCTAATTTTCAGTTCTCTTAGAAGTATTTCCCTGAACCACTCTTCAAAATTCCTTTTCCATTGTTTCCTGTATATCATGCTTCTATCAGTGCATTCCCTATTTTTCCGGCAACGGTTATCCTGAATATCTTAATCCTCTTCTTCCCTTCAATACATATTTCCCTTTTTACTCCAGCCATATTCACGGTAGTAATATTCGTTAAAAGCCTGTTTCATCAATATAGATTATTTCTCTGCCTGACACTGCTAATAATTTTTAAATATCTATTTACTTTTTCCCGTCCTGCTCCTTGTATTTTGTCTGTCTTGTGTATCCTAATCAGTGCCACTCTCACTGTCTCCTTTTTCACAGCCAAAATCTTTTGCTATTTCATGGATGTATTTATCTGCATTCTGGATTTTTCTATATATTCATCAAGTTTTTCGGGGTCAAAGCACATAAAGTTTTCTTTTTCATTATTCTTGGTGAAAGATTTCCTGTTCATTCTTAGAGTTTTTATCCATCCGTACAGTATGTGGGAACTTATGTTGAACTGAAATAATGTTTTGTTTTTCCATTTTTGTAATAAAATTTAAAATTCTTTTCCTATAATCTTTTCATATACCATAAAATTATTATACCGTATTTTTAGGTCGGTTTTGTACAAGTTTCACTATAGTTCGTAGATGATTTGTGAGAGTTCCATAACTTCTCATTTTTATAGATATATTTTCTTAAATATTATACAATGAGAAATAGTTTAACTCCTTCAATCTGTAAAAATGTCAATTAATAATTAAATTGATCAAATACAGAAACTTACTTTTCATCAGGTTATTTTCCAAGAATTTCAATGCTTTTCTCAACATCAGCTTCTTTTCCTTCTTCAGAAACATATTCAATATATTTTTACAGTATTATTTTTCATCAAGAATCATAAGTGCCCTTGTCAAAAGACCTTTTTCCTTTATGAAAAATCCATTTTGAATCTAAATTGATGATATTTAAAGAGTCAGAAACTGCTTTTAATCCATTAATTTCATTGGCAGTACAGAATCTTTCCTGTGCAAATGGAGTATCAACTGTTACAGAGTAAAATTTTCACATTTGTATGAGTTTTTGCATGCTTCATTTAACTGTTTTGTCTGCAATGAACAAACTTTTGTATCAAGCGATGGCGCTGTATAAACTACTTTATATTTTATCTTCAAAATATTTTTTCTTCCAGTTTTGATATTTCACTACCAGAGGCACTTCCTTTATTTTTATCCCAATTTTAATTCTTTTTCCAACTATTGTTATTGGAACTTTTCCCATTGTGATTTTTAAATTGTTATCAGCTTTCAAAGTGTCTAAATATTGTAGCATATTCGGCATTTTGTCCTGCCTATCCTGTTTCATTTTCTGTTTTTGGTTTTATTTCACTGAGCAGATAGAAACTTCTGCAAAGCTGCTCCTGATAATAATATCATTTGTTTCCTTCTTTCGTAATTTTATCTGTTTGTTTTGTAAAAATTCGTGTATGATTTTTACAGTTTTAATTAAACTATTTTTATCTAATTTTATCGTTTCTATTTTGATACTTCTCTAATTAAACTCGGATTATACAATAAACTCTTTCATTTTTCTTACTTCTTCAAAAGTATATGTTTTTAAAAATTTTTCCCATTTTCAAAAACACATTCCATTACGGAATCTTCATGATATTGATTTTCAGGTAAATCTGAAATATTTACTGTTTCAAATTCTCCATTTTATTTTTATCAAGTCAAAGCCGTCCTTTTTACTGACTTTTTCCTTTATCTGTAACAGTTTTTTGTAAACATCTCTAACTTCATTTCCGATTTTTATACAGCTGCATTTCATAGTCAAATTATGAGTATCCCTGTTAATGCTAGATTTTTCATTTCCTTGCAAAAGTAATCCTCCACAGCCCTAAAGTAACATTTTCAGCAGAATATTTGTTATCCTTTAAGATTTATAAATATCCCAGATTGTATCTTCATTAATTCCATCACCCTTGTAAAATACGGACTTTGTTAATCACTTATATCCTTTGGAGTTTATCGTATAGCAAAATTCTTTTCCAAACTTTCAAGCGCAAACAGAATATTTGTAATTGCGTCTCCACTATCTGGACGTATTGTAACTCATTCCATCTCTTGTAATATTTTTTTCATAAATCTTTTTCCGATAATATTTTTCTACCGCATTAAATTATAGCTGTCAAGAACAATTGAAACAATTCCTTTTGGAAATTTATCAAGCATATTTTCGTATGCTTCTTTTTCATATTTTTGAGTCCATGAAGTCATTGTGCTATGTTCAGAAGCAGGCACACTGTAAGCGGCTATTTTTTCATCATAATATTTACGAGGCAAAGACAAGTGCATTTAAGGTATCTGTTCCATAAAAATTTGTAAGATGAGCCATTCCGCCAATTCCCGCACTTTCCTCGCTGGAAACACCACGATAACCAAAAATCATGCAATTTTAAAACTTCAGTTCTGACTCCACATTATCACTTGTTTCATCTAAAAAGTATTTTATAATCTGTTTTTGCCTTGTATGAAAATGTCGCAACTGTAATTGGATACCATACTCTCAGCAATGTTTCCACCCAGCCCACAATCAAGGCACATTTTTGTCCAGTTGATTCAACTGTCAACCAGCACATTATGATTTTTACAACACTGCCTACGGGAACGGTTCTAATTCTAAGTGGCAATTTCCCGTCCAGTTTTTCTACAATATACCTCCATCCCTCTTTCAAAAAAGCAATCCATGCAGTTCTCAAATTTCCTTAGCTTCATCTATCATTTCATTTGTAATGTTAAATATTCCATTAAATAATATTGCAGTCCAAAAATTTTACATATCCGTATAAAGCCACCGACTTTCGATATAATCGTTCATATATGTCATATTTGCTGGATATTGAAATGGATGAGTAATTTTATAAGAATCTGTCGATAGTATTAAATTTTTCATTTTATTTTGTATGATAATTGCAAGTTACGTAAAAATCATCCTCTCCTTCCTATATATATTTGTATATTCAATTATAACTCTTTTTGTCTTTGAAAACATACAAATAATACAGTAAAACCTCTTTGAATTAAACAAGAATTTTTACTGTAATAAGATTTTTATTTTTCCAAAATTTTTATCTGCCAGCACCAACGCTATTTTCTTTTCTCCAACCATAAATTCCACAACTCATACTTTTTGTGTCACTTTTTATTTTTCCACGTCCAAATTTCTTGTGATTAACAACATCTCCAACTTTATATTTAAATTGGTGCATTTGAAGTCGTTTGAGAGCCTGATGCCAAATGTTCTAGTTTATCTTTAGAAAATGGATTAAAGTTTTTCTATTTTTCGGTGTAAAACTTCTTGGAGCTGAAGATTGCCCTTTTTAGACTTCTGTATTTTCCATCCCACATATTCGAGATTTGTCTTGCTTTCATTTCATAGATAAATCTTGATGGACGACGTAAATTATCATCTTTTTCCCAAATTTTTCTTGATGAAGAATAAGAAATAAACAGTTCTTTTTGCTATCGAGTTATCGCCACATAGCAAAGTCTACGTTCTTCTTCCAGCTCTTCTTCTAGGAGCGTCAAAAGAAATTGATGGAAACAGACCCGTCTTCCATTCCCGCAAGAAAAGACATAATCAAATTCCAGTCCTTTTCGAGGCTGTGAGTGTCATAAGTTTTACTAATTTTTCATCATCTTCCATTTCATCAGTCCTTTGAACTTAACGAAATCATATCAGATATTCATTTCAAGGACATACTTGGATTTTTGCTTTTTCAATTTCAGTAATACTGTTTAACAATTCCTCAATATTTCTAACTCTGTCTTCCTTATTTGTCTTCAATTGAGTCAATATAACGTGTTCTTATCAAAATTTCATCAAATATTTCCTTAATTGACATTTTTCTTCAGAGCTTGAGTAAATGCCCTGCATTAAATTGTAAAAATTCCTTTAATGCCAGTTTTGTAGCATGCTCTTACAGGAATTTTCATCAATGTAGTGAATAGCTTCAAGCATCGAGATATTTTTTCATTTGCAACTTCTGTATCCAGCGTCTTTTCTCCAACAGAACGTTTTGGAACATTAATTATACGATAAAAATTATGATTATCATTTTTATTATTTCAAAAAGGCTTAAATATGCCAAAAATATCCTTTTATTTCCTTACGTTGGAAAAGAACTGCATCCGCCGTAAAATTTTGTAAGAGAATATTTGCAGATAGTAGTTTTTCCTCCAAAACTCTTGACTGTGCATTTGTCTATACGAAAATCGTCATATCCTTATGATCAGCACCGTCTCTTTTTCTTTTTCTTCATCTCTGTCACAATGAAATCCGCTTCATCATAAACAGTCATTGCATTATAAATCTTGATTTTTTCTCCATCAGAACCATCTGTCCAAAGTGTTTTCCCTTTTGAACTTTTATTATTTTTAATAAGCTCATTTAGCTGTATCAGTATTTTTGTAGAACAGTAATTTTCTTTCCAATTTTACTGTAAATGCTCTTGTAATCTCTCAAAAATTCAGAATGTTATTAATATTTGCCCCACGAAATGCATAAATACTTTGATCCTCATCTCCTACGACACAAATATTCCGATATTTTGCTGCAATCAGATTAATCATTTCATACTGAATATCGTTAGTATCCTGATACTCATCCACCACAATATACTGATACCTTTCCTGTATTCTTTCGAGCACAAAAGCATCATCCAGCAATTTTCTCGCATTCAAAAGCAAATCCGAAAAATCCATCGCATTATTTGCCTTCAAAACTTCATCATACTTTCTGATAAATCTCGCCAAAAAGCCTGTTCTGCAGGAATTCTCATATCAATTTCACGTTCAAGCTCCTTAATTCCTATCCCCTGTTCCTTCAATTTACTGATTCTATTTGCAAGTTTTCCTGGCTGAACACCATCATTATCCTTAATTCCCATATCCTTTTTTATCTTTGTAATAATTGATTTCTGATCATCCACATCATAAATATTAAAATTTCGTCCCATCCAATTCTTTCAGAATAAGTTTTAAGCAATCTTACCGAAAACGAGTGAAATGTAGAAACTCAAGATTATTCGCCTCATGTCCAATAAGTGCCGCAGCCCTTTCCTTCATCTCTCTTGCCGCTTATTCGTAAAAGTAGTGCCAGAATATTAAGCGGTGAAATCCCTATTTCTTTTTACCATGTGTGCAATTCTATAAGTAACTGTCCGTGTTTTTACCGCTTCCCGCTCCAGCCAGTATCAATACAGGTCCCTTCTATCTTTTTCTGCAGCTTTTCTCTGCTCTTCATTTAATTCATCTAAAATACTGCTCATATTTCTCCTTTTTCTCATTATTTTTACAATTCTCTATATTTAACTTCCGATTGTTTTTCGATATTTTCTCAATAACTACCATTTTCTTCCTTTTTCTTCTAACGTACTCCCATTCTTATAAACAATTTCCTTCAGTTCAAATCCGATTTTTGTAAATCCTGTTAATAAAATCGGTTAGTACGCCTTTTGTTTTTGAACAATAATAACTTCTGAATCTAAATTCACACATAAAAATCGAGAATACTGTAGCTTCCTCCAGACTTTTTAACAAAAAGCCACCAGTAATTCTAACAAAAGATATAATCATTTTCAGCTAATCAATTTATTTTTCACGTAAATTTATTAAATTACTTTTTCATTTTCCTCCATTTGCCCTTTTATAACTATTGTTTGCCACTTTTTATTTTCAAACAGCTGCTCTTCATACATTTTTCAACAAATTTCTTGCCACGTTAATTTCCGTTCCGACTATAAAATATATTTTCCTTTTTATCAGTTCATGCCTCACAATATGATGCCTTCGGCATCTTGCCTCCATACACTTTTCATTTGCACCAACCATAACCAGCGGATCGTCGTAATCAGCAGGCTCCCCATTGATAAGACGCTTGACTCGCATCGCAGAGCTTTCCACAAACCATGCAAATTGCGCTGAAGTTTATCCACCTGATGAGCGATACTCATCGGTTCGCGCACTGGCCCGTAAAAGGCTCCGCCTAAAGCTCATATCAAGCCCTGCGACAATCACTCTTTTCCCATATTCCACATATTTCTTACAAAAACTCAACTATTTTTCCCCAAAAACTGAACCTCATCAATGCCAGTACTTCCCGCATCAACATCCATAATTTCTTCCATTTGAGAAACATCACTCACGGGATAGCTCTAAAACCTGTCATTACCATGCAATACTCCCTCTTCCCCATATCTGTTATCGATAGCATGTTTAAAATGCTACAATTTTTCTGCTTCCGCATACTCAACCCTTCTAAAGCCTTCTTATAGTTCCTCCTTTTTCCTGAAAAGCATGCTTCCAGTAACAACTTCTAAACTGTTCCGATTTTAGAGATTACTGATCATTTTATCTTCCTTTTTCTATCATTTTTATAATTTACGTTTTAAAAGGGGACTTGTCTCCCATTCATTTTTAATTTTTATTTTGTCTAAATGAGTCAAATATATGCATTACTGTATAAAACTTGACTTCATGGGTTTACGTTGAATCTGAATTTTATCAGAAAATTGCGTAATTTTCTTTTAAGTTCAGCTGAGTTTTCGATAAAATCCAAATAATTTTGGTGCAATGATAATGGATATTCATCGGTCCATTATTTACTATATGTATTGATTCATTTCCGTCTGAAATTTCATAGGAAATAAAGTCTGTATTTGGTCTTGCTGGCGTAAAATCACGTCCTTGGTACAATTTTGCCCGTCTATTCTGATCGCTAAATAAGCAGATATTTCTGAATCAATACGACCTTGCGTTTTTGGATCGCTGTAGACTTCAGAGATTCTTAATTTACCATTTTAAATAAATTTTTATGTTCTTTCTAACTTTTTAATAAGGCTTTATAATGATTTTCTATATCTGCATTGCTATTTTGGATACGAAATCCATTTTGAACTTCGTTTTACTTCCACAACACTGAAAACTTCAACCTGTCTTTATATTTAATAATATTGTCAGTTTCATTGTCATGAGGTTCATGTAATCCTCCCATAACATAGGCTTTTTCTATTTCGTGGCGAATCTGCTCCCCCATTCCCTTTTCATCACCGTAATATATAACTGGTGTCGCAGGCAGCATCATTTGCATTAACGACTCTTTTGGTTTACTTACAGCTGTTCCGTCCTTATAAATCGGGACGAATATTCCAAAATATCCTGATCGATTGATTATTTCATCATAAAGCTCTATTCGGTTTATCATTCCACTAAAGATTCTATCTGTATCAAGTGATCCAGCAAAACTTTGTGTCATATTAAAACGATTGTGAATATCTGTTATAAAATCTCATTTAATTTTTGTTGCAAATTCTACACGCGTTGATTCGGTAATTTGGATTAGTATTTGCAGTATATTTTATAATATTATTGACAATATTATAATCTGCTCCACTATCATAAATCCATCTTCAACATCTTTTTGTAATACTGTTTGAAACCTCTCCTGTAGTGATTAAGTCAGGTTTATATTTTTCAAATTTTCTGTAATTTGTGCAAGATATTCTTTATTCTCGTTGTCGTAATAAACATATCTTATTCCGTCAATTCCGATCATCATATACATCTTTTTAAAAAGTCTCATCAGGGTCCCTAAATCCATTTTTCATTGCATTTTTCAATATAATTTTTCTAACTTGCAGATTAAGTCAAGTGCAGTATCTTTTTAAATACCAGTTGAAAATCTTTTATTATTTCTAGCAAAAATCTGCTTGACGTTGTATCAGGGCTACTTCCAGCTTTTACTTTCAAACCTTTTACTGGTGAGCCTGTTTTACAAGGCTTGCCAATTGCAAATCAGAATCTGTCCAATCCAGCTTTTTACATTCAGTGAAAATCCTCATCAAGTAAATTCTTATCCGTTTCAGGATTGAAAAATAAAGCAAAGTTTAATTCCTTATCCCCATTGTTATTATGGACTTTTGCCTTTATATCAAGCCCTTTTGATGTTCCAGTCTGCTCAATGTAGCCAAAATACGGATCCACGTGATTAAAAGTAGACATTGTCATATTTATGGTTTGAAAGCGAAATAAAATAGGATGATAGAAATTATGTATTCCGCACCAAGATTTTCTAATATAATCTAACTTATCAGTTATTCCCTGTAAATCCCACCATATGTAACGTGTAGTTCTGCGTCATTTAATGTATTTTCTTCCATTCATTTTTCCTCATAGTTACTGTTCCCATTCATTCACGAAAAACTGCGGTTTTCATTTCCTTTAATATGCTACCAGCACTAAAGTCTTTCTTAGATGTTCCTGAACGAATTTCTCCAGTAGGCTCTGAAAGTCATCTGTTCCCGAATTATTAAAAGAAATCGATCGTTATCACATCGCCATTTCTAAACGAATCAATATAAATCTGATATCCAACTGAACCTCTAGCCCATTGCAGGATTGTTGTTAGCTTTTGTAGAACGTGAATATTCAAAATTTTTCTACATTTGCAGGGATTTTTCGTCAATATTTCGTCCCATATAATACTTTTAGTCTTGTCATCAGTCAATACAAAATAATAACTTGACACATTGGCAGAATTTCAGCCATAAAAATCTCGTTACCACCATAATTTTCCAATTCCACGCATCATTCGCCACTGCAGACAACTCCGCAGAATAAACATCATTATTTTTCGTTCTTAGCATAATCTTTACATTATTTCCATTAAGTACCCTGAATTCAGAATCTTCCTTATGGACTAACAATTCAAGTCGATAACTCCATCATTTTCTTTTGGCTATATTTCAGTGATTCTGTTGAATTTTCCTCATCTCTGTCCTGTTTCATTATTCTCTAGGTTTTCAATATTTTTCCTGTTTATTCTTATTTTTCTTTTACTGCACTAATCAAATAATCTTCACGATTTACATGATCATTATTACATATTCATTTGAAAATTTTCATTTGTGCGAGAAAACGAAACAACTGAACTTACCAAAAACAATAAAACTTTCATTTTTAATTTAAAACTCATATTTCTCCTCTATTTTACCCTTAATCTACTCCAGCTTGCAGCCAGACAAAAAGCAGTAATTTTTATATTGTTTCATATCTTTATTATCAAATTGCTTAAAAATGCTATATTTCCCTAAGTGTCATCCTGTCGTTACAATGTCATCGAGGTATCAAAATTTTTATTACTCAAGTCAACATCTCCGATCCTAAACGCTCCTCAATATTCTGTTTCTTTCCTCTTCGTCCAAAATTCCAGCCATCTTTTTGTATGTTCTTTCAGAGTCGAACATAATTCACTTTCAGACAGTTCAAAATCTCATCCAACCCTGATTATACCTCTTTCGTTCTTTCTTTTCCTGCTGATAGGCACTACTCACGACAATATCTATCTTTTCACGTTTCAGACATAATAAAATTCTTCCTTTTATTAATTCGGCAATCAACTTTGCCATGATTTTTCTATGATTATATTTATAGGAATAAATTAACCTCTTAAACTCCCTATTGTATCCACATAATAAATATTATTTAATTTTCCGCAATTTTTCAGACTTTTCAGAATATTTTTCGTATCCTTCGATACGACACCGTACTCAACTAATTCCACCCTGAAATTATATCCTGATTTCTAAATAAAATTCCTTTAAAATTAAATATTATTTCCTTAAAAATTTAATGTCATCAACAGGATCCTCAACCTTTTCAGAACTATTTTAGTTGAGTACATCTCTCTATATCCATAATTTTACATATTTTCTCAAATAAAATGTATCAATGGCAATCTGCGTTCCAACAACTTTTTGTAGGATTGCTACCTTTTTCACTTCAAATATTTCTTCTCCACACTTTACAACATTTCTCATCATTTCTCATACAATCACCTCAAAACGCATTTTTAACCACTCAATACTGCTAGAGCCACGACTTACTCCAACAATATCATACCTTACATTTTTATCCCATTCCTTTTTAAAAGATAAATTTGATGAACTTACAAGAATCTTATTCTGCTTCTCCTCCGTCACCATCCTCAATCCCTGATCCATCATTCTTCCGATGTTTGACTTCCACAAACACCAGCGTCTGACTCTTCTTTTCAAAAAATCAAGTCAATCTCCCCCAAACCCTGGTATAAAAATTACTCTCAACAAACCTAAAGCCCTTGCAAAAATCAAATATTCCTTTGCCACATTCTCATACTTAAAACCTATTTCCCTTTTTATTCATACTATTTCTCGTCCCATCCCTACATTGTATCATAAATATCTATATTTTATTCTTTTAATTTTATATTATATGATGCAATTTTCCTTATTTTCAAGACTAGAAAAATTTATTCGTTTTTAATTCTCTTAACTTAAATAATCTAATGTTATTGCAAATAAAATATGTATCTTAATTTTATACACATGAATTTATATTATTATGAGTTTAAAATCTAAGTCAGTTAATAATAATAATTCTTCTTTCGTAGTATTACGAATATTAACTTCTCTTCTAGCATGATTCATTACTAAAATCATCATAAAATTTTCTTACCATTCTTTCCATTTGAAAATTTTCTGTTCTCTAATTCTGTTTCATCATTTAATTTTACTTTTCGCTTTTTCAGTCAAATCATAATCATTATTTTTACCATTGATATTAATATTTCCAAAAGTTCTTTAGTATTATAATCTTCAAATTCTATAAATGTGTTAAAACGAGTGATTTTGGTCAGGATTTTGAGAGAGAGTCTTTCATTAGCTCAAATACCCAGCAACAATTACTACCGAAAATCGTTCTATAATCCTCTAATACTTTAGTTAATTCGGTTATGCATTCTCTTCCGCAAAGTCACTTTGTTTCGTTTTCAGTTATACTAAAGGCTTCATCAATAAATAACGCTCCACCTTTAGCTTTTCTCATAACATTTTTACCTTTAATGCCGTTTGCCCTTGATATCCTGCTATTAAATCTGTCTGAAACTTCAATAAAGTGTCCTTTTGATAATAAACCCTAATTGCTTATAAATTCTACCTATAATTCTAGCAGCAGTTGTTTTTCCAGTCGTCAGGATTTCCTGTAAAAGATAATACAATGTGCTTTTAACAACATTTAATCCTTCTTTTGTCTCATCGTTTTGAACTTTTTGATAGATTATCCGTCATTTCACTTTAGATTTAACATTCTTGGTCCAATCAAAGTTATTCAATTTCTTCTAATAAATCCGTTGTTCTAGTATTTTCTACTCACTCGTCTGAATTACAAATTCTTTTTGTTTCTAAAGTAGCCATAATATTCAACTAAACTCATTTTGCTCATTTCTTTTATCTCTTTGGAGAAAATTCTTTTGAATGCTATCGTCGCAAATTTTTCGTTAGCAATAAACGGAGTTTAGCACTTATCATTTCTCAGCAATGATAGACATTCCATGTTACGTAATTTTACCGTTGAGAATTAGTAACGCTGCATCAGTTTTAGAAACATCATTCAAAAATTTTCTTTATATTTACTCATCCTGACACTTCCTATAAAGAATAACAAGAACAATGTCAGAATAATAATACCATAAAATAATATTCGATGCAACCAACCGTTTTCTTTCAATTTTTCTAATTTTTATTTTCCAGTCTTCATCTGACTTTATAATTCTCTACTTGTATTTGAATTTTGCCAGTTCTTCTATAGTCGATTTTGTGCCAATGCTAGTATACTTTCTATCTTTTCATTAGTTTTTCTATTCGCTTTGTGCCAAAACACACTGGCTATCAATAATCTTTGTCTAATGATTCAAAAGGTATTATAGACTTCTTTAAATTCTTTTATAATAATTTTATTTGAGTTTTTATTAATATCTATCCAGATATTCTTGACATTTGGCTTGTCAATTCATGAACAGTGCTTTTTCCGGTAACAGAATGATTAAAACCAAAATTCCTTTCGAGCAAACATCTGAAAAGATCTCCTCTGTTCTGCTTTGACGTATCTCTACGTCTGTTTGGTTTGTTCTGAAGAATCAATCTGTTTTTGAAATTTCAAAGTATGTCCTCAACATCAATTTTCATTCTTTCATATTTATTTTCACATGTTGTTTAAGTAATCTCGCTAAATTTTCGTTATATTGTCATTAATTCTTCAAGGGAGAGATCAATCTCATCCATTTTCTCTTGGTGAGAATTTTTCACCAAATAACGCTTTATGTAAATGTGTCTTTTATATAATCTGGAAGCATTTTGAACATGTCTTTCTTTTATATTCGTATTATTCTATTCTTTTCGTTTCTGACTCTATCTTCGTTCAAATTTATTGTTTATGCCATTATTCTTAATATTTCGTACTTTTTATCTGTCATCAACTATTTTGCGTTTCATATTTGTTACTAATCATCTTCTGAATTAAAGTAGTGCTATTGCTCCTGTAATTCGGATACAACTGCTCTATAAAAATTCCTATTATATTTGCTACGCTACCAAGCAATGGTATTTCGACCAATAATATGGGTGACTGAAGATAATCCTTTTCTGTTGCTTCCCCCAATAATATGGCACCCTGCTGCAGTTAATCCTACTGTCCATTGTTGACTAATTTCTAAAATTAATCCGACCCTAATGGTTGATATTTTCACGGATTTTTCATATAGTCAATAAGCTACTTTTATGAATTTCCATCCTTGTTTTATGCTGACATCCACCTTGCTAAGTACGAAAAACAGGTCCAACAATGGCCAACGCTATATTGTTAAATAATGTAGCTTTCGACATTTGTAAATGATGTTTTCCATTTTCACTGCAAGAAATTGTCCTTCTTTCAAGCTATCCAAAAGCATTTTCAAACTTTTCCTTTTGTTTGTTTTAAACCATTTTAATCAATTTGCTATTCGCTTCTTTTGACGAAGCTGACCAATTGCGCAGCTAGCTGCTCTCAGAAACTTTTACTCCCATACAAAGCCTCTCTCTCTTTTGAAGGACTGTTTCCCGTTTCAATAGATTTTGTTCTCCTTCATCTATTATTGTTTTTGCTATATTCTTTTATCAGCTTTTTCTTCATTTTGGCGCATTGCTCTTCTTCATCTGTAAATGTTGAACTATCTCTTTGGGCTTTTTGAGCCTTTTGGCATTAGGATCTCAAGCCACTCACTGGTATGTTTTGGTACCTTTTGGAGCGATTTTGACTTAGCAATTCATTTCACAAAGATACATCACTATTCGCATAATCTAATTTGCTCTTCTTGGGTCAAAGTGATGCATTAGCAGCTGGATGCTTGAATAATTTTTGCGGCGGGTAAAAGCCATGATCGTATCAGTTTATTTTCAGCAGAACCAGTTGGTCTATCTTGCTTTATCAAAGGTTTTCTTGCTGACCGTCAACTAACAGGTTAACTGCTCTTTTCCGCTACGGAGTGACATGGTACAAACATATTACCATTTTCATCTTTTCTTTAAGTTGACTGCCAATTATCATAACGTTCTTGATCGTTGAATTTTTCGTCAGTATGTTTTGCTAATTTTCCTGCAAGGAATTTTCAGTAGTCTGAATAATAGTGCTTCATTTCTTTTAAATCTAAAGATCATCCCACCATTTTCTTTTATGTAAATCTTCTCCTGCTACAATTGCAATTTGATTGATTAACCTGTTCGCGTCACATCCTCTACAACTTGCCCAAATTATCAGGATCTCTATTTGTTTCTGATTTTTCTTTTTAAAATTTCAAGTTCTGATAGTTCTAATTTTAACTGACTTTGTAACAATTTTCCTCTAATTCATCAAAGAGTCAAAAAGAGACTCTCAAGTTTTCTTCACTAATATTTAGTGCAAACACAAATTCTTTTACTGTCCGTGTATCTGCTTTTGGTATAATTCAATAAAAAGCAATATCATTTCTCTTGCTTTATTATTTTTATCATGTTATTATGCTAAAATCGAAAGTATGTTATAATTATCTTTGCGAATTTCTTTAAAAATACTGTTTTTATAAAGGGATTATAATATTTTATATATTCTTAATTTTATACCAATATCTTCTTCACGTCTTTCTATGATGCCAGCCCTCCAAGCCAAAATCTCTACTCGTTTCTTGGTCCCATATCGCTATGATACTCTAAATTTCTACTCGGAAATTCGCACTGCAATCTCACAAAAGCATTCTGTCTCTTGTAACCTTTGCCACAATGGTGAAGCTGTCTCTGAGCAGCGACTTGCTGTCTCCGCCCTAATACATTCTGGTCCTCCTGCATACTCCTCAGAATCAAATGGTTGCTCTCCATAGAACTATATCAAATGCTGATTTTCAGCCACTTGATTTATCATCAAACGCATTGCAAAAGAAATGTTGCGTCCAAAATATTCACTTTCATCAATTTCGCGCTCAGCGATTCCGGTTGTTCCTAATGCAATTTTCTCCTGCTGCAAACTCGTAATCTTTCTCTTTTTCTCCAGTCAACTACTCGAATCGTTAATCTCCTGCAGTGCGGAAATCACAGAATCACAGTACAACTCCAGCCACGACTGAAAGCCTGCCAGAGCCTCTCGCCATCAATCACAACCGATCTTATTATGATTTTCGTCAAATCAAATTCCATTAATTCTGTGTGTGTCCATAAAGCATTTCTTTACTTTTGCACATAATGTTTCTAAACAGGGTGATACCATTATTATAATTTAAATAATAGAACTTATTACAAAGCTTTTCCAATAAAAGATATAATTTTCATTTTTAAACCAGTCAGTCTGTAAACCTAATCCGTCAGAGCATCTGCTGCTGGCTTAAAACAGTTTGGGCATAGCGAGTGTCAGTGCAGAAAGAAATGTGAGCTAGCCATGGGTTGCCTGGGATTTTGCGGCAGTGGCAATCGTCTACGAAAATAAAAAGACCATGGTAATTAGATGAATGATTATAAAAATTTATTCTGTTCTAAGATTTAGTATGACCATTAATTTTGCTGTGTTTTCTCTTAACAAGAATTTACAGCAATAATATTTCCTAATTAGTTTATCTAATACTAATAACACCCACTAAATTCAACTTATTTTAACCCACTATAATTATTCATTTTAATTAGAATGAATGTTTAAAAATCATTTCAATTCTAGCCCACATTTTCCAATGCCTTTTTAAAATCTTCGGCAATTCTGCAATAAATTCGGTTTCCTTCTTCTGCCAATTGGATGTTTCAAATTCCGGTTTGTGAGGCATAATAAAGAAGCATTTGGCGTTTTTCGGTATCTGTTCTTGCCGTGAGACACTATCGCCCTAAAATTGCGTATCGAATGTTCATAGCATGAACTCTCGGTTGATGAGGATTCTTCCGGTTTCAATATGAACTTTAACAGGTGTCAGGTACTTTTCCGTCAGAGAGAGTCTGCGCTGATGTCGTAATTGCAGTTTTCACAGATTTGAGTCGTTTATTACCAGTCAGTTTTCTTCCTGTCATTTTTATCACTGCCCGATTTGTGTTACAATTCTTCCGCTACCACGGTTTTAGTGTTTCCTTTTAAAGTATCGCAGGGTCAGTGTACCAGTTTTGATACGTGAGAGCATTTTGTGACGATTTTAGATGTGCCTTGTCATTTTTGGCGATTATTAAAAGTCCGCGTGTGTCACATCATCCTATGCACAATGCTTGCAGGACCAGTTTCGTCATTCTGACAAATGCTAATGTGCGATACAAAATTGCGTTTACAAAGCGTTCCCAGATAATGTCCATTTGCAGGATGTGCAGACACGTTCCAGCTATTGATAACTGCCAAATCATTATCTTCACACGTTAATTTCCAATATCAATGTTTTCAGGTTTGAATTTCAACCGGTTTCCAGTTGCGGAGATTACAACTTTTTATTATGTCATTTTCTTCCGATTTTCATGACAGGCTGTCTCATTTTACCGTCTTTTCATCTTTTACTCCAGCTTGTTGAGTACGTGTCCGTGTCAGCTCGAGGCCTTTCGGCATAAGAATTTATCGATCCTGCTCAGCTCGTCAAAACAACAATATTTTCCTCATTTTTACTATTTTCAATATCTGTATACATCTTCAAGTCACCTTCATATTTTTCATTCACCAGTATCTATTTTTCTTTCTTTTATAATTTCCCATCTTTCAAAAATTCTATTCTCTTAAAATTTATCCCGTCGATACAATGATTGAAATCAATGTCCTGTATTCCGCTCCCTCATCATTAGTTTCATAAAATTTCACAAGTAATTCTAAAAATTTCTCTTGCTGTTTATTGGTACAGAAATAATTTCCTTTTCATTTTGAATCATCCACGTGATTTGCTGTCATCATGCTTGTTCTTTTATTTCCCATCGTAAAGACTGGCTACTCATTAATATAACATTAAATTGTGCTTTTTCGTTGCAAGAGTTTTCACTTTCCAAAATTTCATTCAATTATCATTCTACTTTGCTTATTTGGGATTTCCAGGCTTCAGACTGTTTCCACCCATGCTGCGTCAGAAAAGTCTCAATTGTCGGAAAAGTTGCATTTTGCCTCCCCAGTCAGCTGATTAATTTTCTGCAAATATAGTTTAAATCAGGGGATATTCAATATTTTCCAAAGATAAATTCGCAGATGTTTTAAATGACAATGTGCATTTATATCCTTAACTTTCATATTCTGAACTCCCAGTCCCTGAAAAATCGTTTCTGTCTGAGAAGGATAAGTGCAGCTCTTCCTTCGGTTGCGATTTCCAATGAGATCCACCTATATTTCTTTGCCACCAACATATTCTCCACTCAATGTCGCCATTATACTTGTCTCATAAAATCCTAACTTTTCTCAAAAACTTTTCCATCAATTTCTTAACTCTCATCATTCATTTCTGAAAACACTCATTTTCTTCTGAATATTCTCTATTATGATGATTTTTCGTCAAAACCGCTACTTTTTCATCTACTTTTTCCAACTTTTCAAAAGCTTTCTTTGTGCGTGATTTTGCAACTGCGTTTTAAATCCTAATTTATGCAAAACTCTCGTTATAATCGACACATTTTCTTTTTCCACAGTCGTGCAGAGTGCCAATTTTATATTTCTCATTATAGTTCTGTTTTTATTTTTATAAACTTCAAGCAGATAAAACTTATCGTAATCAGACATTTTCCATATATATTTTCTTTTCTTTTTCTGTCCAATTTTTCAAAGCCCTCATTCATATAAGCCCCTGTTAATTTTCAGTTTTAAATATTCCATCGCTTTTCTAATTATATACATTTTTCCTCTTTTTCCTAATCTTGATTTTCTTATTTTTCTACATTTTCTGACAAAATGATAGTAATATCCTGTTATCAAATTTTATCATTCAATATTTTTCTATAAACAGTATCTAAAAACTTTTTACATATTTTCGTACATAATCTATAAAATACTTTCAATCAAATCTCTTTTACAACTATATCTCCAAAAATCTTCTTTAACCTCCTAATATTTTCCTCTTCTTCCAATAAATTCCCCTTTATATTTCTTTTCAACAGAAAAATACCGTAAAATAACTATTTCTCTCAATAACTATCAATTACTTTTAATTGTTCACTTTCAAATCATCTCATTTTGATTTCAGAATTTTCTATTTCAAATATTTCATGTATTATTTCTTTTCAAATCTATCAATTCTTTCAATATTTTTCACATCAAAAACTGATTTTGTCCAATTTTTCTGAAAAATCAACTTTTCATAAGTATCGACTATTTCCCCATCAAAGCGGTTTGTCTTTTTATCCCACATTTTCCTATTTTCAAAATTTCCCATCATTTAACTTTTCAATATCAAACTTTGTATTATTTAAAATAAAATTGCTCATAATCCGAACCTGCTGGCAAAATCCATCTCCACAAAATACAACTTTACCATTTTTCATATTTCACAAAAATTTCTCTTATGATTTTCATGTTTTCCCCTTTTCTGAAAGTAAATTCGTAAAATCCTTTTTCGCAGATACTTGTATGAAATCTGATTCTGCTCTCTTCATCGATTTTCTATGTTTTTGGATATTCATAAATATAATATCTTTTTCAATCATTGTGAAATTCAAGAAATAGCAATGTTCTCAATATTTTATTGATTTTCAGCCTTCTGTTTCCAAAAATTTTAATTTTGAAAAAGCAATTATCTCTTTGGAATTTATATAAAGAATATTTTCTTTTGCACTCACATTTCGCAGTCAGTCCTTCCAGCCTGCTGAATACTTTAAAAATCTTGATTTTTGTTCTTTTTCCAGAACTTTTCTAAATTCTGACTTAACACTCTTTTATTAGGGTTTTCATCAAAACGATTCAAATTTCTTTCCATCATATTCTACAAAAACATATATCCAAAAATATTTTGTATTCTCAAAAATCTTATTAATTTATCTAGCTTTAATTTTTCTGTATTAATATTTTTCCATTTTTATATCCTTTATCAATTTATTAGATTGTCTGATCTTCATTATGACAATAATTCTCTAATTCCTTGCTAAATTTATTTTATACTAAACACCATTTAAATAACGAATTTTGTTATAGATTTTTCTAATAAAGGATATAAATCTAATATTTTCAAATAATTTAAAATATAATTTTTCGTTTTTAAACAGAATCCAAGCATGAACTAATCCGTCGGAGCATTTTTTTCTATGCTGGCAAAACTGTTTGAGCATAGCGAGTTTTTGTCAGTGCAGAAAAAATGTCGTAGACTAGCCATAGGTTGTAGGGATTTGCGGCAATGAGCAATCTACAGAAATAAAAATGAAAAAAAGTTGAATGATTATAATTAGCTATTGAACAACCCTATTATAAAATTTATTCTCATTTTTAAACGGGTTTAGTATTAACATAAATTTAAAACTGCATAATTAAAAGCAAATCTATTTAGTAAGCTCTCCCGCAATATTCATTACCAATCTTTCCTTCACTTTTTCCACATCATATTTTCCTAAAAGGCACATAAATTTTGTAATTGCAGCTCACGGTGTCATGTCGTATCCATTTACAACACCTAGTTCCTGTAAGCATGGCATTTGACTCATAAAGTCCCATTTCCACAGCTTCAACTGTGCATTGAGTTACATTCAAAATTATAACTCCCATATCAATTATATAATTTTATTGTTTCTAAAAATTCCTTATTTTGTGGGGTGTTCCCACTTCCGTAAGTCCGTAACATCAGTCCTTTTATACTATCATCATCTTGGAATATCCGTTTTTAAAATTTTAGGATTAAATCCAGAAATACATCCATCATCAGTACATTTGGATTAATTTTGTAATCTACATAAAATTTTCCTCTAGGCTTTGATAATAGCCTGTTTTTCATATATTTTTATTTTTGAGCCATGCCTGCCCTCAATGGGGAGATAATTTGGGGAAGAAAATCCAAAAATAATTTGTAGAATCAGCTTTCTTGAACGATTTCCCTAAAAAGATGATCCTGAAAAACAGGCACTACTTGGAATACAGGTAGATTTTTCATTTTCTGAATTACAAATTTCAATATTTCCTTGTGTCTGTTTTCAATTATTTCAATAGAAGTTAGCAAATTTTTGCAGTCCATCACTTCTAATTTCCTGAATTGGACGTTGTGCTCTGTCAAAATCACCGTTTTCCCAAGATTTTTAACATAAAAGAAAGAACACTTTGCAGTATAAGACATTGTATCCGTTCCATGTGGTATTACAAAACCTTTGTATTTATCGTAATTTTTCTTCAATTATTTTACCAATTTCCAGCCAAACTCATAATTCATGTCAGAAGAATCAATGATTTTTGCTTGTCTGAACATAATCAACATTCATATCCTTTAAAAATTGATAATTATATATAACTTCCTCCCAAGATGAAGAGGGTTTCAATGCACTTTTATTGTCATCTTTATCTGAATGAACCATACTGATTGTCCCACCTGTATTTATTACCAAAAATCTTTCTGACTGTTTCTGCTCTTTTGCATACATCCCACCGTTCCTTCTTCTGCTTTTTCATTTGTTATCCAAACTTTTTATCTTGACTTTATTTTATCATTTCTCTAGTAAATGTATAGCACTTTACACATAAATCAGCTTTAATATAAAATACTAAAACGATTTCCCAAAAACTTTCTATTGCCTTTTATTCTTTCAATAATTTCCTGAACACTGGACACCTTTACATCTTCGTCAATTCCAACCTCGACCTTTTACTTCCTCAAATCCCCTATTTACAGTAAACAATATCAATTCCAGCATTTTTAGTTGTATTACATCCACAAGCATATCTCCAACAAATAATATTTTTCTTTTTGAAATATTTAAATTTTGTACCATTTTATCAACATTGTACGGATTTGGCTTATTTGGATATTCCTTTTCATTTTGAGCCAAATATTCCATCAAATTTCCATTTGGATAACTTTTTATCAACTGCAGATAGAGCTGTTTCATGATCCTCATTTGTTACAATACCTTTTTCACGCCATTCTGTTCCAAAATCAAGCAATTCAGGTATTCCTTCATAAGGCTCGACACCATAGTCAAAGTAAATATCATAATATTTTCTTATAACTTTTCCATTTTCCTCATTTGTTACATCATCATACTTCTCTTTTCCCAAAATATTCATTTGCAAGCCCTGAAAACTCCACCACCAACAAATTTTACACATTCATTAGCAGAATATTGCTTTTTCCCAAGTTCTTCCATCGCTGAATTTTAGTGTCTTTGTAATAGATTTTTGACGTATCCATAAGCGTCCCATCCAAATCAAATATAACTAAATCGTATTTTCATCAAAATTTCCTCATTCCTTTCTAATCCACTTTAAAGCAATTACTAAAATCTTATCAATCAACTTTCAAGATTTTTAATCTCTAAATACTATTACTGCTTTATTTACGCTTCAGGCTCAATAACATTTCCGTCATCATCAATTGGATTCCCATCAGTCATCCACTCTAACTACCTTAATGCTATCCAAATGCCCTCTCACACTTTCCTTAAATTTTTCAATATACATTTTTCTATATTTTTCACGCTCTTTCTTCTCTTCTTCCGTCAATTCCTCTCACGTGCCAACTTTGAAAAAATTCATTTACTTTTTAATAATATCTTCCATTTTCCCAATTTCCTTTCTAAAAAACATTACTGCAACCAAAAGTACAGCAAAATCTATAAATAATTATAACACTAATTAACAAAAAGTAAAAATAATTTTTAAAATGAATTGATTAAAAACTTTTAAAAATATTTCTTTAAAAATTAAGACGCTAAGTTAATCATTGCAATAAATCCCAAAATAATTGCAACGTCATTTATAGCTAATGCTAAATACATATAATTATTTAATTCCTCATTACGTTCTTTTTATTTTCAGATAAATTCCAACTGAAATAAAATAAATATAATGAACGACACTGTTCCTAAAAGATATAAACTGCTTCTAAGCAAGCATCGTATCAGTATTGTCATCATAATTATAAAAAAACTATAAGTTCTTCTATTAATGTCATTCATAAATACAAACACTAAACTACTTATAAAAACAAAGTACCAAATGAACCAATAAATTAGGGCAATATAAAAATCGTAAACATCATAAAAATATCATTATCATAATCAAGTCAACAAGTAAAAAATTTTTACTCTGTAAAAATATATTGTATATCAATTTAAACAAATCATAAAAATACAATTAATATTAATAAATTTTCCATTTTCTCCTTAATTTTCATATTTTTTTAGCCATCCGTAAAAATCTAATAATTTTGATAAAAATAATATTTTTAATGTTTAATTTTGTATTTTTCCCCACTAACTGACAAAGGAGCTTAACCCTGGGATATACAAGAATACCATATTTTTACTAAAAACAAGGTTCTTAATCTTATCAGTTTACTAAACTTATATTTCAAAAATTCATTTCCTAATAAAAATTTCAACATTTACATTTATATATAAATTATGTTAAAAATAATAAAAAACATTAATGTTATTAACTAAAAATTTGTTATATATAATCAAAGAAAAGAGGCAAAATAAGCAACAAAAATTATTATATGTTTTTATATTACAAGTAATAATATTTTTCTGAACCGAAAGCAATTAAATAAAATAGTGTATTACAATTATAACTATCGAGGTTTTACGGAAAAATTAAAATCTGAATGGAAATATACAAAGTAAAAAGGATACTGTGGAACTACAGATTTTGTGAAAGAATGCAATGGTCTGCTACAAATTTTAGATCCCAAATATACTAATGGTATAGAAAAATATGCAAAAGTGTAATTAAACTGGATATTGATTTATCAAATTTTAAGGTAAAAATATGGGAAATATTAGTTTTTGATAATGATTATTTGCATTTTAACAGTGAATCAGATATTATTTTTAGGGAAATTCTCAAAAGAAAGTATATATAAGAAAAATGCTGATGATACATGATTTGGTTAAAAATATAACTACGGATGAAGAAATAATCGAAGCAGATGATGGACCCAGTTCAATGACAGGAACAATACACATAAAAAGATTTTTCGACTTATATTATTATAAAAACTCCTGGATTGTCATATTTTTCCACCTATGTATGTTATTGATTACGAAAATATCGATAAATCAATTTTGGAATTTAGAATATAAAGGTAGAGGTTTTGATGAATTATATCAATATTTAAAACAGTTTATAGCAAAAATAAGAATAAAAGATGGTAAAAATTCCGAAAGAAAAAGTATGATGAATTTATGAAAAGAAATTTATAAAACAAATTTTTATCTAGAACTAACTAGGGAAATTTTAAAACTAAATAATGAACTGGGATATAATTTCTTTTTTAGAATAAAAGAAAACGATAAAGGAGACTTATTATGAATTGTCAAATTATTTTGAGAAAAATTTAAAAATATCAAGTTGGTGTTTATTTCTTAGTTTTATGATAATGTTTCAAAGTTCAAGTTTTACTAATTCATTTGAAGTAGATAAGATAGTTTATTATGAGTATTTTCCCCTTCTTAGTGAAAAATAAAATCTGGAATGAAATTTATAAAATAAATAATGGATATGGATACTGTGTACTGATTATAATGAACGTTGTAATGGAAACTTATACATTCTAGATCCAAAGTATCTTAATTATTCTGAAAGAAATATGACAACTTTAGTTAAATTTGAAATTAATACTTCAAATTTTTAATATGACAGAATATAGAGATATTGCTTTTTAAAAATAATATTCCTGTTTTTGAAAGTAAAAACATTGTGTTGAATGATTCTAGAAAAGAGCTTGTAACAAAAATAAAAAATGTTATTAATTTATGATACAATATAAAACTGGATGATAAATTTTTAGAAGAAGATATAACATTCAAAAAAAGATAAAAGCACAAAAAATTTTTCAACATATATTATTATAAAAATTCCTGAACTGTCTTTTCCACATATGTATGTATTAGATTATGACAATGCTGATGACAGTGTTTGGCGTGCAGAATATACAGGTAAAAGTTTTGATGAATTATATCAAAACTTAAAACAGTTTATAGTAGAAAAACAAGGATAAGAATGGTAAAATTCCAATTGAAAAATATAATAAATTTATGGAAGATGAAAATTTATGGAACAAATTTCTATCCTGAACTAACTAAAAATTTTAGAATTAAAAATGATTTTATGGGAGTATTTTAATTAAAAACAAATAATTGAAAATAATCATTGTTGTTAAAAATAATGATTATATATAAAAAGATCTTCACATTTTCTTATAGTCATATAAACACCTTTCTTTCATTAATGGCAGATTGAATAACTCTATTATAATGGAACATTTTCACACTCATATAGCGAGCAATTTTTATATTTCATACATCTTACATAATCAACTGACTAAAGTTAATAACAAAAAAATCACAGTTAATCTTAATAACCGTGATTTTTAATTTGAAGAAATTTTTATTTTATATCAAATTTCATTTAAGAAACTGAAATTATATTTTAATTATTTAGTAACCCTATACAGAAGAAATTCATAACAAACCTATTATTCAAATGAAAAATAGCATTATTTATTGTTTTCTTACTTCCTTTATTTAAATTCTTCCCATATTTTCCAACAACATAAAAGTTTTAAGTGAAATTACAAGTATATTGAGTAAATTAGCCATTATTAATGTTGAATATGTATATCTATTTAATCTATTATCATCTTTTTACAAAAATTTGCAATTATAAAAATCGGCATTTGTAAAACTATAATTCCATAAAATTGCATATTTCCATGATAAATCAATCTAACAAATCAGTAAAAAACTAAAGAAAAAGCAACATAAGACAAGAACTTGTTATTTTTCTTTTCATTATCATAAACAATAAAACAACCAAAATACATACTATTACGTGCAAACCTTGGTTTTGTGATCTTACCCAAAACTTCTATGCACAAAAACAAATACACTATTCAAAAACTAAATCACCCCATAAAACTTCTTAATTTCTTTTTCTGAAAAACTTTTATAAAACAAAAATAAATCTAAATAGCTATAAAGCATCAATAAATCTAAAAATATAAGCACAATCAATTCTTCAATTTATTTCACACTTCCAAATAAAGTCATTCAAAGCTTCACTCATTGTTGGGTGAGTAAATATCATATCTTTTAGGAATGTATATTTTTGTTCAGCTTTCATAGCCGCTGCAACAATGTTTATCATTTCGTGGGAAGTGTTGCATAATAAAGTACATCCCAGTATTTTATCTGTTTTTGCATCTATAACTGCTTTAAGCAATCCATCTGTTACACCTTCTATTTTTGCTTTTGGAATTGCCATTGCTTCAAGTCTTCCTGTTTTTACTTCATATCCTTTGGCAATCGCTTCGCTTTCAGTCATTCCAACTCTTGATAAAGGTGGATTTATGAATACGCTGTATGGAATTACATTTCTGTCGTTTACTGTTCTATTTCCTCCATTGTAAAGATTATCTCTTATTATTCTAAAGTCATCAAGAGAAATATATGTAAATTGAAGTCCGCCTTTCACATCTCCCATTGCCCAAATGTTATCAGCTGTTGTTTTCAATGTTTCATCAACTACAACCGCACCTTTTTCGTCAGTTTTTACTCCTGCCGCTTCCAAATTAAGCCCTTCTGTATTGGGTTTTCTTCCAATTGCCACAAGAATTGCGTCTGATTCAATTTCGCTCTTGCTTGACCCTTGTGAAATTTGCACATATCCTTTTCCATTTTTATCAACAATTTCCTCAATTTTTGATTCCAGTAAAAATTTAATTCCTTTTGCCTCAAATATAGCCTTTGCCCTATCAGCAATTTCTTCATCTTCTCTAGGCATAAGTCTTTGTGCCAAATCAATCACTGTAACTTCTGACCCAAAATCAGCATACATAGAAGCAAATTCCAGCCCAATGTACCCTGCTCCCAAAATAGTCAATTTTTTTAGGAAGTTCCTTTAGTTCCATAATTGAAGTGCTTGTATACACATGGTTACTTTCTTTAAGTCCTTTTATACCAGGGAATTATTGTAGTCGAACCTGTATTTATAAATATTTTTTTCTCCTTCAATCTGAACATTTTTCTCCCATTACTTTCAATATTAACTACATTTTTGAAACAAAACTTCCAAATCCATCATAAATATCAATATTTTCCTTTGTAGCCAGCATTTCATAATTTTTTTCCACGTAATGCACCAATTAATGTATTTTTTTATTATTTATACTTTCTGTATAAAATCTCTCCTTTTCCTCAATACCGTTTAATCCTTTATTTTTAAGAACTTTTTGTACTGTCAACAAGTTTTTTGTAGGAATACACCCAATATTTATACAAGTCCCTCCATACATCTTGTCCGATTTCTCAATCAAAGCCACATTCTGACCTTTCCCAGCCAAAAATCCTGCCAAAGTTTTTCCACCTTTTTCCAAATCCAATTATTATTGCATCATATTTTTCATTTTCTTTTGTCCTTTCCATTTTATACAATTAGTTACATAATTGTATTCATTATAAAATTAGATTTCCTTGTCTTAAGAATACCATTTTTTTATAAAAAACAAGAGTATTTGTGTTTACAAATTTTATTATTTTTCAATCCCCTTAATAACTAAAAATATCCAAAAGTCTTCTCATATTCTATAAACTCTATCATATTATCGTTTGGAAAATTCAGAAAATATCATCACAACTATTTCAATCGAATTTTTAAAACTTTATCAGATGATTTCTTTTTACCATTCTTCCGCCTTTTTTATAATCATTATTATCCTCATGCAATCATACCTAAAAATTGTACCTGCCTTTTTATTTCCTTTTTCAAAAGCTATCTCATACCTCTTTTTCCCCTTCATTTTCATCAATATGTTCATAATACATATCTGCAATTGAAACATAAGCAGTTTTGTCATATTTTTGCCGACTTTTTAAAAAATACTTTTCCGCTTCTTTATAGTTTTTCTCTGTTCAATTCATAGGCAATTCTTGCCATTAATTGAGCTTTTTCAGATTTTTTATTTTCCTGATGAAAAGAAACATCATCAATATCTTTTATTAACACATCATTTCCTTGATTTCTACATCCTATTAACAGACAAAAGCAACATCAGTAAAATATATTTATTCATTTATAATTCCGCCTTTTTCAAAAATTTTTATTCTTTCCGATTTTTATACCAAATCCTGCCATCCTATATTCATCATCAAAAATAGCAAATATCCTTCCCAAATTTCAACTTCTAAAAAATTTTTCTTCCCTTCCTTTTAAATAAACTGTTTTTCCATCAGCCCAATATTTTTCCAGCTTATCCTCAATTTCTATTTCCACATACTCATACAATCCATATTCATAATCCAAAATAACCGAATTCCCTTAAATTTTAATACTGCTTCCATTCCAATTTCTTTTTCAATTTTTCATTTTCACTAACTGTTTCTATTTTTCAGTTCTCCTGTTTCATAAGACAAATATATTTTTATCTCTCCGTTATTAAAAAGAAAAATCATATCCTGCTCGTCACCACATTCTCACTTTTTCCAATAAAATCTATCATCTTCAATTTCAAATTTTCCATAAATCAAAATTCCTTCTGCATAATTATTTCTATTAATTAAAATTACTATATTTTCACAAATTTTTACTCCAAAATAAATATTAAGTCTGTTATTAGTAAAATAACATCCGATAATATTTTTAGAAATATCAATCTCCAAAAATCTAATTCTTTTAACTTTTATACCATCTTCATTGTATTCTTCCCTTTTAAAAATAAATCTCGCCTTCTATTATATTTTCAGGAACTTCTATTTATGTAGTAAATTTAGCCATTTTCAATATATTGAGAAATTTCCAGCGAATTTATTCTCCCGTCTTCTCTATTAATAAACAAAAACACTATAATGCATAAGAAAAAGCGACTAAGATTTCTGATTTCTTAATCGCCTTGTATCTTCAGTATTTAATTTTTCAGCTCGACAAATTAGAATTTATAATTCGCTATCTAACCATGTTTTTAGTTCATCAAAACTGTAATCTCCTTTTTAACGCTATTCCATCTTTAATAATTGAATTTTTACATTCCTTTTATAATCTTCAATCATTCTCCCAAAACCACCTCCACCATGCGTGCAAAACGGAATGATTGTCTTTCCGCTTAAATCAACCGTTCTCAAAAACGATAGCACGGGTGGGGCAAAGTTTTTGAGCCAATTGGGAGAGCCAATAAAATTACCTCTGCATTTTCAATAGTTTCCGCTCCTTGAATAAGAGGTGGACAGTATCCTTTTCAATTTCTTCTCTCGCTTCTTTTTACAGCAGTATTATATGAGAATGAATAGGGCTTTTTGTGGTTTCAGCTCTCTCAAATCTCCATCGGTAATCAACGCAATATCTTCCGCTAATCTTCTTGTTATTCCTGAATATGAATAATATCAACCAAAAACTCATTATAATTACCTCCGCAACTGCAAAGTTGTCTACACGCCTTAATCTTATCATTTATCAATTCAATAAACGCTATCACAGTCGCTCCTATCATCGGAAGCCCATAGGGACTAAATAGGAAACCGATGACCAAGCCCGATATACCTATCCCAATTTCTCCTCGAATTAAAGAAGCTATCGCCCCAAATATGCAGAACACCATAACGATATAAAGTAGTGCTGTTCCAATACCAAAGTAAGAATGTCAGGAAAGCTGTCAGAATTGATAAGACAAGACTAATCGGAAATAATATCCATCGCATACACTACTCTTTTCTCTTCGGCTTATGTGCTGCTTACAACCATTATTTTAATGGATAATAGCTCTAAGCAACACATAAACTATCAGTTTCTTCAGTTTTTAACTTTGGTAGAAGCTTCAAAACCTTTGATTTTACTGAACTATTTGCCTGTGTCATTATTATGACACGAAACCCACATGTCGGGTCATATACTTTATTGATATTTTCTTTTCCTTCCATTACAAGTCTTGCTAAAAAGCTTGGAAACTGTTTGTGGTGTAAAAATTCTCCTCCAGATTTTCCAGCATTACTGGCATAATTTGAAATCAGATATTCGTATGCATCTCCAAAAGCATCTATATCATTATGCTGAAAAACTTCCAAAAATTAATTTCAGAAATTCCTATTAAAATATCTGCTAATCTTATATTCTTTTCTGCTACCGTTCCACCTAGACGGTTACTGGTAGTATCGACATCTTCAAATAATCCTTTAATATCATTTTCCGATTCAAAACCAATAGCACTTGCCTCAATGGATTTAAAAAAATATTAGCCAAATCAGTATTTAAATTTTCATTATTTCTCGCTGTTTTTACAACATTCTGAAATAATTGACTTGGCAAAATAAAAAACCTTTATCTTCTACTGTATTAGGTCTAAAATCTTCTTCTGCCTCTTCATCAGAAATATCTTTCATAATTAAATTCTAAATCTCCCAGCTTCATGTTCTGCCTTATTTGAAAAAATTCCACCATGTTCTCAGAAATAAATCTGTAGAATAAAATTCCTAAAATATACTGCTTGAAAAGTCCCAGCCATCTACTGCTCCACGTACATTATCAGCAATAGACCATATTTTTCTATGCAGTTCTGCTCTTTGCATCATCTCATTTGACCCTTTATTATCATTTTTATTTCTCTCTAATTTTAAAATTTCTGTATTTACAATATATTTTATTATAAAATTTTTAAAACACAAGTTTTAATAAATAAAAATTTATCTTCTTCCAATATATTTTAAATTCTTTTATTTTTATTCCTGATTATTAAAATATTTATCAAAAATATACAATTTTTCCTTTAAACTATTGCATTTCTGTCACTTTAAAGGTAAAATTATACTATAAAAACTTTTTAGGGAGGAATGCTATGAATTTATGGATACTTATTGGTATTGTTATTGTAGTAGGATTCACTGAAGCTTGATGTGCTGGCTGTAGTGCTTACTGCTGGTATTGCTACAGGGAATCGCTGCAAAATGGATTTTTGAAATACTTGGAATTATTGGAAAAGCTTTTGTGGATAATAGACTTATGTCTGTTTTTCTAGTCAGCTTGCCAGTTATTGCAGTTCTTGAAAGATATGGACTTAGAGAGAGAAGTGCAACTTTAATTGAAAAATTGAAAAATGCGACTGCTGGTAGAGGTACAGGATTTTATATGGTTATCCGTTCAATTGCAAGTGTATTATCAATCAGAATCGTCAGGGCATGTACAGTTTATACGTCCTCTTATTTATCCAATGGCTGAAGCTGCTGCAAAATCTCATAAAGAACAGGAACTTACAGAAAAAGAAACCGAAAAGTTGAAAAGTTTGAGTGCCGCAATCGACAACTACGGAAACTTCTTTGCTCAGAAACATATTTATCGGTGCATCAGGACTTCTTCTAATTCAGACTCACATTACAGGAAAATGGATATAATGTGTCATTAAAAGCAATTAGCATTATTCTCAATACCAATGGAATTATCGCAATAATCTTGACCTTTATTCAAGTTTATATTTATGATAAAAATAACAGCAAACAAAGGAGGTAATAAATAATGGATGTGAAAAGCTCTTTTAAAAATTTTAACAGAAATTGTTTATATCCTTTGTAGTTGTCAGTATGTTACTACTGCATTAGAGGTCTGAAGAATGAAAAATCAAGAATAGGAACATTTTTATTCGGTTTATTCTTGGAATAATATTTATTTTTGGACCTGTTATTCATACAGTTACTGGTGGACTCCTTGTGGTTCTTGCTATAATTACTGTAACAAAACAGCTTCATATGGGAAAATTTGAAAATATTTCATCACAATTCAAAATTGCACAAAGTGAAAGACTAAAAACAAAATTTTTCATTCCGCTGCATTAATTGAATTGCCGCTTTTCTAATACTTCAGTTTAAAAATCGGAAAAACTGCAATACCGCCTGCATTAGGTATTGGTGGAGGTTCACTTGTTGCACTGTTAGCAGCTGCCAGTATTATAAAACCAAAATTTAAAGAAACAAATGAAGATACTTCAAGACTTCTTATGCAAATTGGTGCTACTGCCATTCTTCCACAGCTTCTTGCAGCATTGGTGCAGTATTTACAAAAAGCTGGTGTTGGAAAAGTAATTGCTACCAGCATTTCTTCTGTTGTACCGACAGGAAATATTTTTATAGGAATGTATTATGCCGTTGGAATGGCTGTATTTACTATGATTATGGGAAATGCCTTTGCTGCTTTTTCAGTAATAACTGCAGGTATTGAGTATACCTTATTATATAAGCACGGTGGAAATCCAGCTGTTATAGGTGCTTTAGGAATGACTGCAGGTTATTGCGGTACTCTTATGACTCAATGGCAGCAAACTTTAATATCGTTCCTGCTTCAATCCTTGAAATAAAACAGATGCATGGAATTATAAAAATTCAAGCTCAATGGCTTTATTGCTACTCTTATCACACTTTGTACTTATGCTGTTTCTTTTTGGAGTAAATAAATATCAAAAATTTAATTAATATAAAGAAAGGAGTGCATGAAATTATAAAACCGTTATGGTATCATGCGAAAAATATGAAAAATACTTGATTACAGGCTTTGACCCCTTTGGAGGAGAGCCTATAAATCCCAAGCATCGAATCAGTAAAATTACCTGACAATATTGCAGGGAGCCGAAATTATCAAACTGGAAATCCCGAGCAGTGATCCTATTGAAAATTGAAAAAGGCTATTAAAGAACATAATCCGGATGTATATCCTATCAATTGGGCAGGCAGGCGGAAGATTTGACATTTCCATCGAGACGTATTGGGATAACTCTTGACTTCCAATTCTAGATAATGAAGGAAATCAAACTATTGATGAACCAATTTTTCGAGATGGAGAAAAATGCCTGTTTCAGTAAATCTGCCTGTAAAAGCCATGGTAAAAAATGTACAGGTTCAGCTCAGTTTCATACACTGCAGGAACTGTGTGTGTAACCACGTTCTTTATGGTACTCTTTATCTTGTAAACAAAAAGTATAAAAGGTAAAAAGCTGATTTATCCATCCCATTTTTACCAGGCAAGTTATCGACAAAAATACACCTTCAATGGAACATACTATGTAAAAAGGATTGACTGCAGCAATTGAGGCTTGGCTGTATAGTGAAGACATCAAAAGAAACTGGCGGAACTGTATGCTAAAAACTATAAATTAATTTGATTTCAGACAAAAACCTGTTTTCATTTAAAAATATCTTGAGCAGGTTTTTCACTATACAGTCTATTTTTCTTATTCTCTAAAGTCTTGTTGTTTTTAAATCCTGACTTTTCTTTCTATACAATTACTTCCTTTTTATAATTCAAATTTTTCTAAGACATTTTTGAAATAATAATTGCTCTATAGTTATATAAATATTAAAAATTAATATAAGTAAAAATAAATTGAAAAACACAAAAATTGTGGTAAACTTATATAAAGTGGTATGATTGGATTTTTAAGTAATTATACACAATAATTTCTTGAAATTATTCAAATATATTTTTATTTTTACTTTGTCTAAAAGTAAAATTAGGAGGTAATTTATGAAGAATAAAAAGAAATTGGTAATTATAACTTCCATTTTAGCAGTAGGTATTCCACTGCTGGCTGTTAGGACACAATCAATATTAAAAAGTAAGGGATGATTATTACAAAACTCAAAAGAACAGATTGAGGCCGAAAAAGCCAGAGAAAAAGCTGAAAAAGAACAAAGATTAGCTCAAGAAAAAGCCGAAGAGAAAGCAGCTCAATTAGAAAAAGCTGAAAAAGAACAAAAATTGTCATGAAAAACTGAAAAACAACTAACAATTACTGGTCAATCTTCACATAAAAATGGAAAGGAAAAGTTAAGATAAATAACGCAACTCCAACCCTTTTACTCCTACAACAACCGTTGTAGAAAAACGTGAATTAACACAGGAAGAAATAAAAGAGCTAAAAGCTTTTTAAAAAGAAGCAAGAGCTAGTTATTTTTAGTGGTAATAAATCCGCATAAGGTGTCAAAAAGTTCAAAAAGTACTGATAAGATTATAATAAAAATCTGACAGTAAAGGAAAATGTTGAAGCAATAAGACAGACCAAAAGAACAAAAATGACAAAGCACATCTTAAAAGAAATAAGAGAAAGTTATTACAAAGACAAAAAGAAATAAAGACATATCAAAATGACTCATTTTATGAGTCATTTTATTTATAAATACTATCTCAAATCAAATACATCTAAAATAGGTCACTTTTTATAAATTGTTTTCAAACACATAGAAATTTTTACAGTTTTTAGTTATGTACTCAAACCCATTTGAAATTAAACTACTAAAAATTATATTGATTTAGGGTTTGAGTAAAATAGTCATAGCCTTTGAGTTTAGTTTTGAGCAGTTTTATACAATTTTTATCTTTTTCATTATTTCAAATCCTTACTCTCTTCCAAAATCTTTATTTGACAAATTATTTCCCTCATCTTAATAGTTTTTCTTTACCATTTTTATTGCCTCATATAAATCATCATAGACTCTACCATAATCACCTTTTTCAGAAATTACTTTTTCATCATGATAATTTCCTTTTTCATCATAATAAATTAGTGTCCCATAATGTTTTTGTGCAAATCTATTCCAAAATCTGCATTATCTCGGCATATAAAATAATTTCAAATGCTCTTCTTGTCTCATCCTCCGTTTCTTTTATAAAGCACCCTTTAGTTCCATATACACAAATGATGCTCTAGGTTTTTGATTCTAAAATAGCTTCCTTTTAAACTTACTTTTTAAACTTTTACCATTTTCCCTTTCATAAAACAAGTCTATCATCATAATAGTCATTCATCCGATTTGTCCCAAGAAGCTGCCTTGTCATAATGAACTTTATCAGAGTTTTCGCCGTATCGTGAAAATTATCTCGATCCAAGACATGTGTCCTCATGCCCATATAAAAATGTATTTGCCTGTTTCCTGTCATATTCTTTCACATTTTCAGGCACTTCTGCCCTGTAATAATCATAATTAGATTCAATTTCTAAAATTTCTCCTATTTCCCGCTTTCAATAACTTTCATTGTAGTCAAAAATCACTGTCAAATCTTCTATTGTGATAAGGCTGAACAATTAGCGCCCTTTTTCCTTAGCTAACCTAAATAACTCCTGATGCTTCTTCAATGTTTTCAACAAAAAGGCTTTTTCCACAAGGCAGTTTTTCCCATGTTCTAGCACTTCTTTAGCGTATTTATAAGTCATGTCGATCTTGGGCAAATAACAACTAAATCAATTTCAGGATCATTATACAATTCTTCAATTTTATCGGTATAATGAATCCCGTCTATTCTCTCCCAAGTCTTATTTTCCAAATTATTTGTAACAATAGTCTTAACTTTATTTTGTCTTTTCTTTTGCAGTAAAAATGAGCAGATGGTATCTGTTTTGCACTTTTTCCATTTCCTGTAATTCTATTTTTCATCATAATACTTATCCCTTCTATTCAATTTTTATGAGTCAATCTGCTTAAAAGCGTAAAGTAAGACAATGGACTGGCTGTATACACCCCACTCTACTCTCACTTCAAACTAAGATTTATTTTGAAATATTATATAATTTAAAAAGAAAAATTCAAATAAAATATCACAGATATGATTTTTATTCTAAAATTTCCTTTTTAATAATTTATAATTCTTTAGTATCTTTTACAATTTCTTATTATAAAAAGTTTTTATAACTGCATTATTCAATAAGATTTAGTCTAAATTTCTATATGTAAAAATACAGGACGTTCATAATTTTTGTGCACAATTATCCTGTTTTATATATTTCAAAAATTGAATACAAAACTATTTTTGTTCCAATCTCTTGTACACTCTCGATAAATTCTTTTGTCTAGTTCTAAACAAAATTGCTGTCATCAAGTGTATCCTGTAGGTGTACCATGATTAATCCAACATCAATTTTTCTCCTCAGCTTCCTTTTACAATCAAATCTGTCTGTAATTCATGTGCCTTTAGCATTTCCTCATTAGACTGCTTCATAAATTCTTCCGCTTTCATCAAATTTCCTGCCTTTGCCGCATTCATAGCCTGATAAGCCAAACTTTAGTTTCTCCTGCATGTCCAATCAATGTCATCGCAATCATTTCAATATCCAATACTTCTTCAGCCATAGTAAATCCTCCTAAAAATAATTATATTTTATTATATTAAAATTTATTCTTAATATTGTTGTAACACACGTTTTTAACTATGTCAATTTTCTATATTTTTATTAATTTTTCCATTAATTAATCCCATAATTTCAGTATTTTTCTAAAATAGAGGATTTAAAAATCTATATTTTTTCGTGTATATTTATTAAGAAGTTAAAAATATAAAATTATATTTTACATTTTTAAAATATTAGATTTATATCCTTTATTAAAAATTTACAATAAATTCATTATTAAAATAGAATTTTGTATAAAACAATTTATAGATGAAAAACATAATATAAAATTTGACTTCTAAAAATTGGTGGTATACTATGAGTGTAAAGTTAACCTTTATTCAGAACAAAACAATGAAAATATATTTAAAAGTAAATTTTTTGGCAAGAGAAGAAAGGGTGATTAAAAATGAAAATCTTATTATGCTGTGCAGCAGGAATGTCTACTAGTCTATTAGTAAACAAAATGAAAGCTGAAGCTGAAAAGAGAGAATTGAAACTCAAAACTGAGCAAAAGCCTCTTGATAAAGCAAAGAAGAATTTAAAAAGCAGATGTTGTCCATTAGGGCACAAGTTAAATATGCTTTACCTGAAGCAAAATTGCTGAAGAAAATAATATTAATATAGATGTGATTAGTATGGTTGACTATGGAATGATGAACGGGAAAAGTACTGGATCGAGCGTTAAATTTGCTTAAATAGTTCCATTTAATTGTGGTTTTTATTAAAAAGTTCAAAATACTGAAAAATCATTTTAATCATTAATAAAAGTTATAGATAAATTAACAAAATATATTTTTACAAAATACATTTTTGTGGTATATTATTTGTAGAATAAAATAATAAATAAAATTTTAAGGAGTGATTACAATGATTAGACAAACTTGGATTTGGTGGATTAAATACAATTTATGTGCCAGCTATGTTGAAATTTATTGTAATTTACTATTATTAAATATTGTGAGAAAAGCATTGGTGAAACAAAATCAATGCTTTTTATTTTTATACAATTCTCTTAGTCGGTAAAACGATTTAAGAGAATTTTTATAAATTTTCAACTAAAAAGTAAAAATACTAGAAAGAAAAATATAATAATATAGAAAGTGAGATATTTTTATGTTAACAAACAAACCTACTCTTACTACTCTATTATAAGATTGTAATTCCCTATTTTGCTGAAGATGAAAGCAAGTTAGTTGGGTGATCTGTGATATTTTGATTCTAATGAATACAGTTATGACTCGTTATATATACAATTCTTTTGTAAAACAGAAAGACTTTCCTCTTTTGTAGGGCTTTTTGGGACATTTGCTTTATGAGTCGATTACATGAAAAATTGAAAATTGAGAGTTTAAATTTCCGCGTTTATTTTTGCCAATGCGAAAGCATATTTACACTACTCTAAGACTAGCAAGGAATTTTCATTTTTACGGAGATGAAGAAAAATATTTTAATTTTTAAATGATGAAATTTCTGAAAAATTTAATGATTCAGCTTATTTTATGATATAAAACAACAGATTTTGAAGAGGAAAAATTACATTATTAGGAAATTATTGAAAAAGCGAAGGAATATATTAAGTCCGGAGATATTTTTCAAGTTGTTCCTAAGCGAGCAGTTAAAACTACATCAAATATGGATTCTCTTGATTTTTATGAAAAATTGTCAAAAGGCAAATCCAGTCCGTATATGTACTATTTCCTACGAAATATGGAGACATTGTTAGTTCAAGTCCTGAAATACTGGTTGATATTTCATCGGATAATGTTATATTGTTCTATCGCTGGAACTCGTCCCGGAGGAAAAGATGCTAACGAAGACGCATTTTTGAGCAAACAACTTATTAAATGATGAAAAAGAATGCTGAACATAGAATGCTTGTTGATTTGGCTAAAATGATATTGGAAAATTTGCAGAAAGTGGCTCGAAGTTGTTGTAAAAATCTATGCATATTAAGAATTATGAGCATGTAATGCACATTGTAACTGATGTTTACGGGAAAAAGCGAAAAAGATGTGTCGATAGTTTGAAGTTATCGCTCAGGCTCTTCCAGCGGGAACGCTACGGGTCGCCAAAATTGTGCTATGCAAATCATTTCAGAACTCGAGATATTTAAAAGAAATGTTTATGCTGGTGGAATTGGATTTTTAAGATTTAATGGAGATGTTCAACTTGCGATTATTATTCGTACTGCATTTTTGAAAATAATTACGACTTGAATAAAGTTGATGAGGTTCGAAATGTATTTATTCAAGCTGGAGCAGGAATGTGTTTGATTCTGTAAAAGAAAAAGAATATGATGAAATTTGCCATAAAAAGAGCATCTGTGCTAAACATTTTAAAAATTCTGCTAATGAAGATAAAACAATGAAAAATAAAAGTGGAAAGGATGTGAAATAAATGATTTTAATGATTGACGAATTATGATTCCTTTGTATTTAATGTTGAGCAATGTTTGAAGGAAATGACTGATGATGAAGTTATTACTGTTAGAAATGACGCAATAACAATTGATGATATATGAATCCTAGCAAAAATAATTTTTCTCCAGGTCCAAAACATCCAAAGGACAGTGGAATTTGCCTAGAAATTTTAAATAATGCTGATGAACTGGGGAATATCTCAATTTTAGGAATTTGTTCGACATCAGGCAATTGGAATGAATTCTTTGAGTGGGGGAAATAAAAAGCTTTGAAAAATCCATTGCATGGTAAAACTTCAGAAATCACAGTTTTATCTGAGAATCTGTATTATTTAAAACTTGCCATTAAGTTATGAGGTATCATTCGCTTTATGTTGACGATATTCGAGATCTTGGAAGTTTACGGCAAAGTCTAAGGATGGGGTTGCAATGGCTGTGGAACACAAAAGTAAAAATATTTTTGAATACAGTTTCATCCGTAATCAATTTTTACTGAATATGGATATGATACGAAACTTCTGAATATTGAAGTTTAGAAAACACTTCTGCAAAATAATGAAAAATTCTAAAAACACTAACAAGAAAGGAAACTTTATAGATATGAATAAATATTTATTACAGGAAAATATTGTATTGACAGATACTGATTTTCGTGAAATCTATAAAATTATTGATAGCAAAATTATGACATCGCACAGCTTGGAGCATTGCTTGTACTAATTTCAGAAAAAGTCTTTATCCTGAGATCGCTTACAGCATTTTGTATATTACGAATACGAGCACAACTTTTGAAGATGATTCTGATATGATTGATGTTTGCAGGACTGGTGGTGATGGATTTAAGACAATAAATATTTCAACAGCTGTCGCATTTATTCTAGGAGCAATGGGGATAAAATGTGGCCAACATGGGAACCGTGCAATCTCGAGTAAAAGTGGAAGCAGTGATGTGCTTGATGACTAGCAGTACCTCTTGAAAACTCGTACCAATCAAATTGAAAAACTGCACGTATCTTGCTTTCTCATGCCCCATTCTTCCACAAATTAGTTGGAGAAGTGCGAGAAGTTAGAAGCCGTCTTGCGATCAGAACTGTCTTTTAACATTTTAGTCACTGCTTCATCAAACACAGAATTGAAAATACCAATTGGTTGGACTTTACCACGAGCCTCTAGCACAGATTGTACGCTGAACATTACAATTACTAGGAAGAAAGCGTGAATAACTGTTCGAGGAAATGATGGACTTGATGAAATAACAATTTGTGATGACACAAGTATTGCAGTAAAGGTGAACAAATTCTCGAATATACAATCTCGCCTGAAAGTTTTGACTCGAAAGCGAGCTTTCCATTCTGAGGTGAAGGTGGGAACTCCCAGGAAAATATGAAATTTTGGTAAAAATATTAAAGGTGAAGATCCGCAATTTGATATTGTCGTATTGAATGATAGTTTGCACTTTATACGCAGATGTGGGTAGTCGTCCTGCAAGCAAAAATATAGTCTTGGAAGCGATTGAGAGTGGGAGGTTTATGAGGTTTATCAGGATTATGTGAAAATTACAAAATAATTTTTAGATATAATTAGATACTAATTTATTATATATATAGTTATAACTGATAAAATCAAAAGAAATGTCTTTTTATTAGTTGTAAATATCATAAAATATTTATAGAGGTGATTTTATGATAGAAAGAAAAATTTGACTTCTTGATTAAACCCTTTATAGATAAAGATATTATCAAAGTTTTGACAGGAATTAGATATGAGTAAATCTGCTAATGTTAAAATTGATTATGAAAGAATTGATGGGTATTGACGAAAATCAATTTATTTATATCAATTTTGAAAATTTAAAAATAGACATCTTTTGTTATGCTGATACATTGAATGAGTATATATTGGACAGAAAATATTCAAGAAAAATGCTATTTATTTTGGATGAAATTCAGGAAGTAAAAGAGAGTGGGAAAATGTATAAATTCATTAAGAACAGAAGATCGGCAATTTGATATTTATACTGTAGGTTCCAACGCTAAACTATTGTCGGAGAACTTGCCATTTCTGCAGGAAGATATATTGATTGAAATTTTATCCCTCATTTGGACAACAGATACTCAAAATATAAATATATATTTCAAAAGAAGAAATGTTTGAAAAGTATGTCAAACTAGGTGGAATGCCATTTTTACATAACTTGAATTATGATGGTGAATCAAGCATGCAATATTTAAAGATATATAGTTCATCAATAATATTAAAGATATTACTCAAAGAAATAATATAAAATACTGAATTATTAGAGCAGATCATCAATTACATCGTAATGATATTGAAATACATCTGCAAATTCAATTTCAAAAATATTTAACAAAAAGCGAAAATAGAAAAAGTCGCAGTAGATGCTATACTAAATTACATAAAAGCCTGTGAAAATGCATTTTTTGATTCATAGAGTCCTCGTTACGAAATACAGGTAAAGAAGTTCTAAATGTGAGTGAAAATATTATATTTGCAGGCCATGGAATAAGGAAGCAATTTTGGAAACAAAACGAAAGAGAGATAAAATCAAATTTTTGAAAATATTGTATACATGGAACTAGTGCGAAGGCTATAACACTAATCGGAAAAATTGAATAATTTTAGAAATAGATTTTGTCTGTACAAAACAAATAATGAGAAAATTTATATTCAGGTTAGCATACTTGCGTCTGAAGACACTATAAAAAGGAATTTTTACCATTTGATTAATGATAATTATCCAAAATATGCAATTTCTGGATAGTTTGATAAGTCAAGAAATGGGACAAAACATTTTGAATATTATTGATATTGAAAATAAAAGTTAAAAATGTTACAGATAAAAATTTTTTGGAAAGAATGGATTGAACATGATAAAACTTTATATAAAGAAAAATGTTTGAGTGTATATGATACTGAAATAATATATATTTGTATGTAACATAATTTACTCGCTAGGCAATCTAATTTTATGGATTTGGTTTTGTTTGGAGGAATTAGACGAATATTAATTTATTTATTGCTTTTCAAAATGATAGTTATATATTTTAGTTTTATTTAGAAAAAATAAATAAAAATCCAAGATGAAGTAGAAAAGAAAAATTTAAAAATATGCGAAAATAATATCTTTATGATTAATGCCCAATAATATTTAGTATTTTTAATATTTTATTCCTGAGGATAAAAGAAATTACAAATATAGATAGATTTTTAAATATGAAAGGAAAAACATGGATATTTTGATAAAAATTAAAAGAGATATACAGCTTGAAGACGAATTAAAAGTCTTTTAAAGCAACCATCTTTTAAAAAGGTACTTAATCAAAAGGAATTCAGATTATTGGAAATTAAGAGCTGCCATCGAAGGGAAAAATTGCGAGATGATTTTGATTTGATTAAAACAGCTACAAAGTTATGTGAATAAAGGAGTTTGCTTTTGTTTTCGTGATCGAAAAGGAATATTTTAAAAGGGAGAATGGTTTTTATAAAAGTTGTAAGGAAAAATTTTCGAAATGCCGATTTTGAGAGAGATTTCTTTATACTCCGCTTTCAAGTGGCTCATGCTAAAGTAGGAGCTTCAGCGATTTTACTGATTGTGAGATGCTGGTGATAAGACGCTTTTAGAGCTTCATAAGCTGGCACAGGATTTTAGAAATGGATGTTTTTGGTGGAAACGCGATGAAGGAAATAAAGAAGAGACTTGAAGATTCTAAATTTGGAATTTTGAGATAAATAACCAGAAATTTGAATACTTTGAAGTTGATATTAAACACGGAAAAACTGATAAATGAAAATTCAAGCGATGTTTTGAAAAAGTTGACTATTGTAAGTGAAAGTGGATTTTGTCAAAAGAAGGCTGTGAGTATGCGAGAAAAATTGAACGTGGATGGACTACTAATCGGAAGGCACTTATGAAAAGGTCTTCTTTAGAATTTGATAAAATAAATATTCTGAAACAAAGTCAGATCCTTGGGAAAATAAAAACTTGAGGTTATAAACTGGTCTTAGAAAAATAACTTTAAATTTATGGAAGGAAAAATTGGAGAAAAAGAAAATAATGTAGCAACTGATAATCTTTGAGAAAAATACTACCAAATTAAAAGTTTGTGGAATTAGGAGCATTACTGAAAATTAATAATTGAAAACTTTGGATATCCGACTATTTTCGGATGTATTTTTGCAGAAAGCCAAAAGGCAAGTGGATAGTGAACTTGCGGCTAAAAATTACACGGATTACACCAGGCATGGGAAAAAAGACGGTTTGGGGAATATTTATAGTCGATGATTGAGAATATTGTAAATTGTGGAAGAAACGGATGTGATGTCGTTCAGCTACATGGAGATGAGTCAGTGGAATATTGCATGGAACTTACTCAAAAATTAGAAAAATTGTATGATTGTTTTAGAAAACGTAAAAATTTCCTTCTAAAAAACAAAACTTTTGGAAAGTTTTGTGGCGTAACTGATGAAACCGAATATACTGACTACGTGCTATTGAATATCTGCCTGATGCAAAAGGAAAAATCGTGGGGAATGGAATTGTCTTTGACTGAGTATTTGATTGGAGAAAATATTCATTTCGTACTGGCTGGAGGGCTGTCGATTGAGAATATTCAAAAAGCGCTTGACTACAAACCTGCCATTTTGGATATAAACACATAATTGCAGTTAATAATAGAAAAAGTAAGGAATTAGTTGAAAATGTCGTAAATTTGGTAAAAAGAAAACAATAATAATTTTAAAAAGATTGATATGAAAGGGATATGGAAAATAAACATTTTTAATGAAAAAGGCATATTTTGGGCAATTTGGCGGACAATTTGTGACTGAAACTGCAATGTTTGCTCTATCGGAACTGGAAGCCGAATATGAAAAACTAAAAGAATGACAAAGGAATGAAGAATTTGATAATTTGCTAAAAATTATATTTGGGCTGTCGAGACTCCGCTCTATTATGCTATTTGAGCGAACATTATAACCACGATATTTGCTTGAAAAAGAGAAGACTTGAACCATACTGGTGCTCATAAAATTAATAATGCGCTTGGACAGGTTTTTGCTTGCTATGGATACAGAAGAAAGTTATTACTGAAACTGGGCTAGACAGCATCGAGGTTTGACTACTGCTACTGCCGCCGCTCTATTAGGTTTAGAAATGTGATGTTTGGCATAGCAAGCGTTGACGGCAAAATTAAATGCGTTTTTAGGAATGGAGCTGCGCAAGAGCGGTCTAGTAGAACCCACGCTTAAAGACCTTGTTGGAAGCAACAACTGCGGCTGTCAATCTTGGGTTGCAGAGATGAGAACTGTATTTGCGTGACCGATCTGTTGTGGGCCTCATCCATGTCCGACTATCGTACGTGATTTTCAGTCAATTATAGGTTATGAAGCAAAAGCACAGCTGGAGGAACCTGGAAAGCATGCCGATCGTGTGATTTGCCTGTGTTGGCGGCGGAAGTAATGCTATTGGTATAGTGCATAGAAGATAGTTCAACAGAGCTTTATGGAGCTCGAAGCTGGGAGACATGGAATTGACACAAGATATGCACGCTGCTGCGCATTGACACTTGGAAGCCTGAGGTATCCATGGAATGAAAACTTATGTTCTTTCAAAACAAATGTGGACAAATAAGGTCCAGTTCACTCAATTTCTGCTGGACTTGACTATCCAGGAGTGGGTCCCGAACATCTCACATCTATTTGATACAAAAGAGCAACTTACGCACCGATTACTGATGATGAGGCAATGAAGGCGTTAATGCTTGTTACAAGAAAAGAAGGGATTATTCTAGCAATTTGGAGAGTTCCGTGCGTTGGCCTATCTCTCGAGAAGAGTATGTCCTACGCGCTTTCTAAAGACAAGAGAGAAACTATCATTGTAAAGTGTGTGATACCGGACGTGGAGATAAAGATGTCCATACCTGTCTGTATTCAAAAGACAAAGGAAAACTGGTGGACGGAATTTATGAGTTAAAATGGAGGTTTAGAAAATGAGTGATTTAGATAGTGTGATATTTTGGGGAAAAAGAGTAAACATTGGTTATCGTGTCGCCAACTATCCAAGTGTTGATTTTAGCAAAACAATTTTTACAAAATTTGGATAATACAGCTCTTGATATGCTTGAAATCGGAATTCCTACTCCGATCCCCTAGCCGATGGAAAATTGATTTCACACTCTTCATTTCTTGCTTCAGAAGCTGAGCGCTACCGACATGATCTTTGACTTGTTAACAGAAGCTAAAAATGATATTTCAAAACCTCTAATTTTTCCTGGTTGTTACAATTTAGTCTTTGCTTATGGAATTGACTTGAACTTTGTCATGCTGTGACTAATATTGAGTTGAATAGACTATTTCGAGACTTACCTTACGGCAGTAACCTGAAATGTCAGAAAATTAAAAGAAAACAATATCGCCTCTTGTTCCTCTTGTGTAGCTACTTACCGGAAGCAGAATGATTATTTTCCTCAGAACAGTGGCTTTATTTGTGCACGGACTATAACGTAACGGGTTCAAAACAAGTTGATTTACCACGTTTAGAATCTTTTATTAATGAAATAAGAGAAGTTTCAGACTTGCCGGTTTCATTAGGTTTTGGAATATAACGATAATGTGAATGCATGAGAAAATATGACGGGCAGGGTGTTGGAACGAGTATTGTTGAGTTTACCCGAAAAATGATGTGGATTATGTGACCATTAATGAACTGTTTAACAGATATTTATACTAAGTCCGTGTTAAAAATAGGAATATAGATATTTGATTAATAAATATCATTTTTATTTTCGACCAGGATTGCTCGTATTATACAAATGGGGCTTAGTAGTAGAAAAGATGGTTAAAATGACTATCTTTTTGTAATATTGACTAAATATACCCTCAACAATATCAAATATCTAGGAATATTTTATCTCGAATTATGACAATCATTTCTGAAAGTCCTCATATCCGTAAACTTTCTAATAACCTCAACTCCACCTTTTTCTGTATAAACTGCAATCACAGGCCAATATCCCATTGAAAGTATTCGTCTGCCATACTGTAATGTGCCATAACCAGTATAAGTTTCTGCCTCCTACTTTACAGGTCTACTCAAAGGAATAATCTCCACTACTACATCTCAGCAAGGCGAAATAGAGCCCTCGATCTATATAGTGTATCTCTTTCATTTGGCATTCTCTCTCGGCGCAAATCAGTCGGACGGTATGGCATTTCAATTACATCAGGCATATGGCACGGCTGAAGTATCACATACTAACAATATATTCATCTCATTTTTGCCAATATCTAAAACTTCCGAAACTAAAAATCCTGTATTCAAGGCAGCAGCTTCTCCTGGCTCCAAATACACTTCCACATCATATCTTTTATATAATTTGTATGCACTACAAAGTTTTTCAATATCGTCGTCTCTCTTTGTAATGTGATGTCCCCCACCAAAATTAAGCCATTTCACATTATGCAAATATCTAAATTCTTCTTCAAAGGTCAATACATTTTCAAGGCATCTGAATTTTGTTCACAAAAGTGCGTGAAAATGAAATCCATCCAATCCCTTCAAGTTCATCTTCCTTGAAATTTTCAAGGAGTGTTACTCCAAATCTCGAAATCTTCCCGCTGGATTATAAATCTCGTTTCCAACTTCTGAAAATTCTCGGATTTAATCGGGGTCCACAGCTAATTTTCTTACCATCTTCGAATCCCTTACTCTATTCTTATAAATTTTCCCATTGATTTGAGAGAATTCTACAATATGATTTAGTTTATTTCCATTATTTCATCAAACTCATCGTCCCTGTAAAGATGGATTGGGTGCCATGAGTTTCAATGCCAGGATTTTTCGGATTCCATTTCCTCCTTCCCAAGTCTTGCCTCCAAACAAGGGAACTTGCAGTCGTTCCATTTAAATATTCACTAGTGTAACGGACTAGAAATAAAACATTGAAAATCCCTTTTGTAGCATGGTAATACTTTTACATCCTGTTCTATCAATTACACTTTTTAATGTTTCAAGATAGCAACCTTTCATCGACTATAAAAAGGACATGGTGCTCGTAAATTTGTTATATCCATATCACAGACATTTGTTTTTGACATATCATCTCCTTTTAATACTCATACACTGTTTATTAATATGTAATTCAAATATATATTCAAAATTTATCTCTATATTATATCATCAGTCTTTTTCTCGAAAATCTCATAAAAGATTATCCTAATTTAATATTTTAAGATAATCAATTTTTATTTTTATCAAATTGTTAATTCGAATCTGTTCGCAGAGCTTCCATTGGCTCCAATGCGGCAGCTATCGCTGGGATAAAGCCACTAATCCTATCATTGTAGAAACAAATATACACACACACACTATAACTGGACTCTACTATTGGCGATGCCCATATACACAAAGCCAACTAAAAAGTGCTTAATGAATATCCAGTACAACTCGCACTATACCACAAAACATGTCAAAATGACTGGCTTCTATCAAAAATTGTATAAGAATGTGTACTGCTTTTGGCTCCAATATAGCCTTTCTTAGCCCAACTTCCCTTATTCTCAGTAACCTGACAAGCATTATTCACATAACCTCGATTCACCCACTGACAACAGAAATTGCAGCAACTCCACTTATAAAAAGTGAAAAGCATGTTAAGAATGTTATTAAATTCATCCAAACCTTGACTTGTTGAATATACATTGCAAATGTTAGGTCTCACGCCCTTGTTTTCCAATAAATACCACTTCCATTACTCTAAAGCTTCATTCTCGTCGAGCATCTCTTGCCTTTGCCTGTAATGCACAAATTTCTCTTGTTCATTTCCTTCCGCATAATTCAAGTAATTATTGGGAAAAAGTGCTGAGCTGACCATCCTCATCTCCACTAAACTCAGTCAAAACGGATTTTTAAATACTCCACAATTGCTACAGTTTGACCTATTTTAAAGTTTAAAATCATCCCTATAGGATTCTGGTCCAGGATATAATCGATCCGCCGTTGTACCGTCAATCATTATATATCCATCTTTTCTGTATTCGTTTGCTAGTACTGCTTCCTTTATTGCGGCTAGTTTGACATTTTAAAATAATCTTCTGTCACTCCTGTGCCTGAAAGCACTCATCCTCGAGCCATTGCTCATTGATATTCTCGCAAATGTTAGCTTTGAAGTTGGAGTAACGCTTCAATGCTCTTCTATACTCTTTTATTTTCAATCTCTGTAAGTAAATCCTGTGATTTATAAGTCTGTCCTGGAGAAGTCGTCAATTGATATTTCAGTTTGATACTCCTAGTTTATTCAAATCTCAATGTGATATCCTTAACTCCCGCTCCTAATAAGAACATCATTATAACCCTCGAAGATATTCTGATTATTATCTCAAGCATTGTCAAAAAGGAACGTACCTTATAGCTAAATAAATTTGATACACTGATAATTTAGCATCCCATAAAAATCCATTTACACTTTCTGCTCCTCTCCGATGCTGAACAATTTCATCCTTTTCTATTACACGTCTTTTAATCTGATAATTCTACAATGCTATCCGCCACATCTCTCCTCATGCGTAACCATTACTATCGTTGTTCCGTTATCGTTCAATTTTTAAAAATTTCCAAAACCTCTTCTCCAGATTTTTGAATCTAGATTTCCTGTTGAGCTCATCTCTGCAAGAAGTATTTTAGGATTGTTATTATCGCTCTTGCTATTGCCACTCTGTCTTTGTCCCTGACATCTCATTCGGCTTATGATGAATCTTCTTTTCACCAAGTCCCACACTTTCCAATGCTTCAAGAAGGCCCTTTTTACGCCCTTTCAGCTTTCTTTTTACTCCTGCATACAAAGCGAGAGCCACATTTTCAACTGCCGTCATCTTTTAGAGTAAGTTAAACGTTTGGAATACAAAACCCTATGTTTCTTACTTCCTTAGCGCGCATCTCCTTTTATAGCTGGAAACATCTTGACTATCAACATATAAGTCTCCAGAGGTACGCAGTCAAGACAACCTAAAATATTCATAAGAGTAGATTTTTCCACTTCGTAAGGTCCCATAGCGTCATATATCCCTTCACTTACACAGAAAGATCATAGCCCTTAAAACTTTTTAATCCCATACTTCCATATATATATACTATGTCGCCTGCTTTTTATCATAAAAATCCCTCTAAAGTTTATTTTCCTACTCGGTGGTGGTCCACGGTCCTCCACCTTTTCTTGATTGTTTTCTTCCTTAAACATTACACCATTGAGAGCTACTTTCTGTTTTGACGCATCGGCCACTTTTATGTCCATCTTTCCAATCTCTTCATCCGCAACAGTGATTACTCTTTCTCACTGATATGCTCAAGATTCGCGGCATAAAATGTATCATCATTCATTCCAACTCGTTCATTTCTTTTGAAACTTTATTACCTTTTCCTACAACAAAAGCATAATATTTACCATTTCATTTCTAACTCGAACTATATGGAAGTCTTGGCACATTTTTACTTTCTGTATAGTCGCTGTTATCGTAGCACCAGGCTTCAATCCCTTAGTTTCATTTATCTGAATTTTTACAGTGGTGTGCTTTCATCAAGAGACGAACTCTTTTCAGCCACCCGTAAATTTGCAAACAGAGGCCTTCTGTTTTCTCTCTCCGTCCGGCAATGAATCTGGTAAGTAATCTCAACTCTTTGCCCAACTTGAATATTTTTACCTCGTTGTCTGGAAAGGTTACCTCTACTCCTCGCTGTTTGTTGAATCCGATACTTTAAATAAAGTCGTTTCGAGTATTTACACGATAATTTTCATCTGCAGTCATTTCTGTAATAACACCACCATCAACTGGACATATATTTCATCTTTATAAGTGCCGCATCTTCTTGTAATGTTGCCAATTCTAATTTTGCTGTTGCTTTTAATGATGTTCTTGCATCTTCGGCACTCGCCTTCTGCTCACTGTCAACTGTGTCCAAATCTAGTCTTGAATTTCTTAGAGCCTTTCTTGCATCATCTACATTTGCCTGTTTCCCCACAACTTTATATATATAGCTCTTCTGCGTTATGCAAATCTCTTTGATTTTGTTGGAATTTCTGAAACTTTTTCGACTCTCTTCTAAGTGAACCTTGGAGCATCAGCTATATTTCTCTTCATATTTTGAATTTCCAAAAGTTTTCATTTGTATCTCAAAGTTTCATTTTTATCAACTGGATAAAATGTCAGCTACTCACATCACGCTTTACCACATTGCTCTCCTAAAGAACACTTTGTTTACTCTTTGACTTGAAGTTGTAAATACAGAAACCGCACATTATCTGGACACAACTTGTCCATTCTTTTTGAGACTGAGTAACGAAATATCTCCTATCAACAGTTGTCGCCATATTCAGACTCAGCTTTCTCCACATGAAACTGTAGCAAATAATATTACAGCAAATATTGTCATAAATTTATAAAATAATTTTTATGACTCTTTCCTCTTTGGTCAATAGTTTAGCTATTTCAGAAAATTTCGTATTATGTTCACAAAATCACCGCTTTCCTAATTTTCGTTTTTATATTTTCATATTAATAATCTCTATTTATAATATTTTATAGTAAATGCTGCGTTCGTTTTGGCATTGTTTCACAATCTATTACAACAGCTTTCTTGTAGTTATTCTGTTTTTCCACATAGTTGGAATATGTATCGACTCCCAACCTCGTACTTCGTAGCATAAATTTCATATTCTCTTAATATTCACTGTATTTTGTGCTGTTAATTCATTTGTCTGATGATAGGTTGTGTAGTTATCCTCTGCCGTCCGGCATTTGACGCAGTTCATCTGTTCATATTGTAACTCTCAGTTTATCTGCTTCATTTTTCAAATCTTCAACAGTATCATTGCTTTATCTTTTAAAAGTTTTGACACAGATAATCCGACAACAACAGAAACTGATGCTAAGGAACATCCAATATCTCCTGATAATTTAGGATACTCATAGTCAATATTTTCCTTTTCTTAACTGTTCATTGTTCAGCTGCCAATTCAATTCTATTGTTTCAGCTTCTGAGGAGTCTAAGAGCATACATCCTTTTTCAGTTCCAATTTTTCAGGTCATCAAGCTTCTCTTTTCGGTAAAGTTACATTGTAAACTGTAACGTTCCTCCTAAAATTCAGTTCCCGACCAAGATTTTCATGTTTCAGCTGAGAAATTTTCATAGCCTGTTTTGCTAAGTGTTCATAATCATACTGTGATGCTGCTCCCCAGCTCATATAGCCTGAATAGCATACTTTTAGTATCTTCTGCGCAAGCGCTTCCTGTTCAATTCTCCTTCTGTTTTATTCTTATAATGTAAATCAATCAAATCACGTGTTCCAGAATTTTTAGATAGTTTCATCGTTAATTTTCTGTATATTTCGTGTGTGATTAGTATATAATTTTACGTCACTATATCCAAAATAATCGTTTAATGTTTTAGAAATACCAATTTTATTTTCTGTAAGCTCACTACTTCTAAAATTATATTCATTTCTGTACATAAAGATCATCCCATACTTTACATTATTTTGCATAGTTAGTCCATTTGGTCTGCCCGTGTAATGTATAATTATTATCTGAGAAGTTACACTGGCTCGTATCCATTCTCGCTTTTCCAAAGATTTCTCTTTTATCATCAAACTTTCTCATATCATTAATGTCGTATATGAATCTCATACTGGAGAAATCAAATCATCCACATTAACTGCAAAACTCCTATCGCACTAAACGTAAGTAATGCTGATAAAATCTGTATCTTACTATTTTTAAAATTCATATCCCAACCATGTAATCTCCTTTCTTATAGAATAAACAGCTTATTTCTTATCAAAATTATTACTGCTTACTTATTTCATAGAATATCATTTTGACAAAATTATGTCATTTTCAAATTATTTTATCATACTGTAAAATCTAGCTACATTTATAACAAAATATTTGTTAATAAAATTATGATTACTACTAAACTCCGTTTTAAATAGCGAATTTATTATAGACTTTTTCCAAGAGGAATAGCAACCTATTTTTCTAAATAATTATAGGTAAAACTAGTTTAAAACAGAACTCAAAAGTCAGCTATTTTATCAAAACCTAAATTATATAATTTCTATCAGTTCAATTTTTAAATGGGTTCCAGTATAAAATATAATTTTGCTTTTTAAAATGAGAAATAGCATTCTCTTAGATATTAAAATAAAATAACATAAAAATGATGGATTAAGACAGATATAGCCAAAAATAAAAATTACCATATTCTTATAATCATCAAAAATGGGTATATTAAGTTAATACCCATTTTTAAAATTATATTTTATCCTCTTTCAATCATCAACTAAGTTTCTAACATGATCTCCCGATTCTTGTAAAGTGAGATACAACATCTATATAATAAAGCCCTCGATTTTATCACATTCTTGTTTTGTACACGGCTTATATGTACTTACTTTCTTTACTTCCTTCTCCTTTGCGTAAAGTTTGTTGTAGTAAACTCTTCACTGCAAAAGCTTTTTCTGAATCATTGTTTTTAAGAGCTTCTTCAGCCGTTTCAATGATTTGTTTTGAAATTACATATAATTTTTGCACTTCTTCATGAGCTGTTTCAGTAAATACTAATTTTTCTCAATTTCATACCGTACTGTCTCGTACATTCAATCGTACGATCTCCTGTACGTTCTACATCACGGCACATATCAAGATACATGCTGATTTCCTCTCCATCTTTTTCAGTTATATGTTCTTGTGACAATGAAGTTAAATATTTTGTGAATTTCTTGATCGATATTATTTATTGCTGTCTTCTTTCTCAACTTTTTCCGCTAATTTTTCATTTCTTTCATGGAAAAATTCAACTGCTCTTCCTAAGCTCTTTAATGCTATTGAAATCATATGAAAGCATTTCCGTTTTACCTGTCCTAATGCAATTGAAGGTGTGTAAATCAATGCTGAATCTAAATATTTTGGTTTATGTTCAACTTGATCTTCATCTTTTCCCTAATCAATTTTTACAACAACGTATCTCCAGCTCTAATGAATGGAAATAATAAAATTGTTGTCATAACATTAAATGATCCGTGCAAATGCTATTGTCACTTTTTGGATTCAAAATGCAGAATCTCCGCCATTTTTGCACAAACATTGTAAAACGGCGACAATAAAAATCATAAAAATTATTGTCCTATAACATTAAACATTGCTATGTGACAAAAGCAAGTCTTTCTGAGTGTATTTGCTCTATTACTGCAATTATCGCTGTTATTGTTGTTCCTATATTGTCTCAAAAAGTAGCAGGCAATGCAGCTTTTTAATGTTATAAGATCTTTTCCCTGATACACATTTTTGTAAAATACTAATTAGCACATTCGAAGCCTGAGACCAGCATTGTAATCATTGTTCCTATAAATACTCCTAAAACTGGACTATTACTTAATTTTGATTGTTAATTCTGTAAATGCCGGTAAATGTTTAAAGTGGCTCCATTGCACTCGACATCAACGTCAATGCAAAAATATTCTCTCAAAACCAAATAAAATTCTACCCAAATTATTTATGAAATTATGTTTTACAAAAACAGACATGCTGTCTTCAAAAATAATATTGGCAATGCATAATGAGTCTATTGAATCCAATTATGAAAGTCGTAATTGTTGTACCATAATGGCTCCCATAACAATTCCAATAGACTTGCCTTAAAGTCAGAAGCCCTGCTCCAACCAGCCCCTATCGTAATAACCGTTGTTCCTGAACTTGAGTTGTATCAAAGCTGTTACAGAATTTCAACTAGAACCCTAAAAAATGGTGATGTGGTATATTTATCCAAAAATATATCTAAGTCTATCTCCAGCTGCCATTTGAAGACCATCCCCCATATATTTTATACAAAATAGAGATAGTCCCAGTCACCCAGGGAATCCAAACGCCATCTGCTGATAGTTGATTGCACTAACTGCTACTCCGTTCATCAAATCAATCCTCTCTTTTTAGTTTTTAATTTATTTAGATTTCTTTTCTCAAATATACTTATATCATATTTTCTAAATTTGCTATTGTATAGATTTATATAATTTTTCATTTCATTTGTTACAATAATAAAGAATCAAAATTTCAAATAAATAATAAAAATCTTGTAAAATCATTTGACTTAGCCTATGCTATAATAAATTTAATAAGATAAAAAGATTATAAATTTTTAGGAGGAATGTAAAAATGAAATCGTAGTTTTCGATGCGAAACCTTATGACATTGAATTTTTGACAAATGGAATGAAAAATTTGGAGCTGATATTACATATTTTTGAAGAAAAATTAAGTTTAAAAATGTAATGCTTACGAAACATCAAGATGTTGTCTGCACTTTCGTAAGTGATGACTTAAAATGCAAAAAGTATTAAAATATACTTTCAAAAATGGTGTAAGAGTTATTGCCGCAAGATGTGCTGGTTATAACAATATCGACTTAAAGGCTGCCCGTGAAAACAGAATTACTGTTTTAAGAGTACCTGCTACTCACCATTTGCTGTAGCTGAACATTCACTAGCTCTCTTATGTCAGTAAACAGAAAAAGCTCACAAAGCCTATAATAGAACAAGGGAAGGTAACTTTAGTTTAGCAGGATTAACTGAATGGATTTGAACGGAAAAACTGCTGGAATTCTCAGGAACTGGTAGAATCGCAAGAATTTTATACATTTTTAAATGGATTCAGGAATGAAAGTTATTGGTTATGATAAATTTCCTAATGAACAAGCCGCAAAAGAAGAAAACTCACTTATGTAACATTAGATGAAATATTTGCAAAATTCTGATGTACTCACTACATTGTCCATTATCTCCTGAAACAAGACACATAATTAACAGCAGAAACTATTAAGCCAAATGAAAGACGGGTATCATCATCAATGCACGCCAGAGGTGGATTAATTGATACTGAGGCTCTCACAGTTGAAGGATCAAGACATCGGCGGAGCAGGACTGACAAGGAGAAAAGTGTAAGCAGCTATGTTGCTTCGAAGATGAAATCAGCAAGCGTACTGGAAGATGATCGACTGAAGCTAGATTATTATCATTTAACAACGTTGTGACTCTCTCACTCAGGCATTCTTAACAAAAAGAAGTCATTGATAACATTGCCGAAGTACAACATTTCTAACAATATTTTATCTTACGTAAAAGAAGAACCATTAACAAACGAAGTTTGCACAACGAAGAAACTGGTAGTTGTTGAAGGTTTGAGAAAATAACTATAACCTAAAATATATATTTTAGTTTTCTAAAACTTAATGAGAGGCTGTTTAGCAGCTTCTTTTAATATTTTCCCTAAAAATACTTAAAGTCCTCAATTCAAAAGATTTTTGGTATTATATACTCAAACCTATTTTGAAATTATCTGCTAAAATTATATAATTTATGGTTTGAGTAAATAGTCATAGCTTTTGAGTTTAGTTTTAAAAATTTATTTAATTAACAATTGTTTTCTCTCTCTCGATTTTATTTGTAATTAAAGATAAAATTTAAATGTATAAAGAAAGGTTTAAAAATATGGATTTATTTGAAATACAAACAAACGAAATAAATGAAATTAACATTGAAGAAATTAGGAGGCATCTTTTGACATTGAAAATTTAAAAATGAAATTCGATAGCTTGAAAGACGTGAAGCAGATTTCTCGAACAGTGAGAATAGTCAAGAAATATTGAAGACTCATTAGTGCAAAGAAAAGTTGTTTGAAGAATACGAGAAATTAAAATGGGTCTTTTGAAGCATGTTTCCACTATTATTGAGTTTATTGAGATGGGGGACAATTCGTTTGAAAATGAGCTCGAACAGAAGGCACAGATTTGGACAACGAAATTGATAATTTTAAGACAAAATTACTTTTTAGATGAAGAATATGATATGAACACGTGACGATTTACAATAACTCAGGGGCTGGTGGAACTGAAGCTTTGTGACTCGGGCTGAAATGCTTTTACAGAATGCAAATGACAGATGGGTCAACTCGGCATGATTTCAAAGTTGAAATCCTTGATAGCCCAGCCGAGAGTTAGAAGCTGGGATAAAAAGTGTAACATTAAATATAAAAGGAATTATGCTTATGGATATTTAAAAGGGGAAAAAGGCGTTCACAGGCTTGTCAGACTTTCTCCATTTGACTCTAATGCTAGAAGGCATACTCGTTTGCTGCAGTTAATAGCATACAGCAAATAGAAGATGATGTTGAAATTGATATTCGTACAGAAGACTTGGAAAAATTGATACTACAGGGCAAGCGGTCAGGCGGACAGCACGTAAACACAACGACTCACCGTTAGAATCACTCATATTCCTACAAACACAGTAGTTACATGCCAAAATGAACGTTCACAGCTACCGTGAAACTGTACGAAAATATTAAAATCAAAATTATTCGAGCTGGAACTGGAAAAGCGTGAGAAGGAAATGGGAATTAGGAACAGAATCAAAATCGAATGGGGAAGTCAAATCCGCTCGTATGTCTTTCCAACCTTATAAAATGGTAAAAGATCACAGAACAGGCAAGAAGAAGGAAATGTGAAAGAGTTATGGATGGAGACATTGACTTATTTATAAAACGAATATTTAAAATATGCTAAATCATAATATGTATAAAAATCTAAAATAATTTTACTTACAATAACTATTGAAAGGATTAGGAGTATGAGACTAGATGTCCATGGGCAAAATCTCGAAAATGACATTATCTATCATGATACAGAATGGGAGTCCCTTCCACGATGAGATAGTTATCTTTTGAAATGCTGATATTAGAAGGTTTTCAGGCAGGACTTAGCTGGAACTTTATTTGAATAAGAGAAAATTTTAGAAAGGCTTTGTGATAATTTTGATTATATTGTCAAAAATATGATGAAAATAAATTGGCTGAACTGGCTCAAAATGTATGCGAATTGCGAGAAACAAATTAAAATAGTTGCTTCGTTAAAAATGCTCCTTGCATTTATGGAAGTACAAAAAGGAATTTTGGCTCATTTTGACGAGCACATTTGGAATTTTATATGATAACAAGTCAAATTATCAATAACTCGAAAGAAATATCAGAAGCACCTGCGCTACTATGAATTATCTGGATAAATCAGCAAAGATTTGAAAACGTGGCTTTAAATTCGTTGGTCTCATGCAATCGTTTATTCTTTTCTTACAGGCAATCGGAAGACAGTTGATGACCACTCACTGCAGTTGTCCTTATAAAAATCAGCTAAATACCTACATAGTTTTGCTAATAACATAAATTGCAATATTAATTGCGACATTTTAACACTTCATCGTGGTGGCATCAAACGCCATGCTTACAAACGCTTATCGAATTTCAATTTTCCAGTAAAAGACAAACTCGCTTTTTAACAAAATTATTTTAATTTTCATAGGTTGTAGAATTCAAATAAAGTAGAAAAGCTCAAACAAGTTGCCTTTACCGGAAATTACAAATCTCGAAAAATTTTATAACAATCAAATGCCTTTGAAGATTAATAACCAACGGAGTTTTTATTTGTTCAATCTATGAATGTTTGATGACTGAAAGATTGAAGTTGAATAAATAGTCGGAATAGAGCACATATGATATTATATAGCAATTTTTCCACAATCTTTAATTTCATCAAGATAAACTATTTATCTCTTCAACAGCCTTCCTCTCACCGTTCTTTTGAAATATTAAATGAATTAAGAGCCCCTAAAAGCTGTTTTGGCATTATAATAGCCAATTTTTAAAATATCTCCACATTATTCTCACGTTCCTTTGCATTACCTCAAACCAAATATCTATCAAGTCACCGATATTAAATCTATCTTCAATATTTTGACTAGCTGTAGCAACATTTCAAAGCCCTAAAATTGCTTTGTCATTAGCATTTTCAACTCCATATTATCATTTTGAAGGTGCATCTTCGACTTACAAAAGTGCGTTTATATTTGAATATATCTTTTATGTATCACGAATTTTTTTCCTGCAAAATCGCGATCTGTAAATAAAATTAAACCATTAGTTTTTGACAATTCAATCATTTTATTTATTTGTTTTTAGGTTAATGCGAGGCTGCTTATTAAGATAATATGTGCATCTACAACCTGTTTTATGGTTGTTATGTCATCTCGCCCTTCAACAACTATAATTTCATTATTTTTAGTTTTTTCTTTTTGTTTATTTGGCTCTCTTTTTCATTTATTCCTTTTGTTTTTATTTCTTTTTTATTTAATGTTATAATCTTCCATAACTTTTTAGCACATCCCAAGTTTTAACAACTGACTCTATTTCCTTACTTCTCCTTTTCTTCAGGAGTGTGTGCACCCGTAAATATTAGGGTCCAATTGAACAATATCAACATTTTCCATATTGTTACTGTAATCTCGCATTCAAGTCCAGCGTGAATTGCTCAATTTCTGCGACCTTTTCCTGTTATTTTTTAAATGAATTCACACAACTATTTCACGAATTTTTTGAATCTTTCGATATTCCCCAAGATGGATATGGAGAATTTATTTTATTGCCACTCCATATTTTTCAGAAAGTTCCTTCACATCATTTAGTATTCAAGGATTTATTTACTGAACTTGGCAATGCCTGAATTTTTATTAATTTTTCCATCTTTTATTTTCAGTTTTTATAACTCCAAGATTTTAGCTGAAGTTTCTAAGTCCTCTGATATCTACTCATTGAGATAACTCCATTTGGAAATTCGTGGAAAATGAAATAACGATATTTATATTGGAAATTGATACCTTCATTTTTAGTTCTTCTTTTCAACCTCCTTCACTTCAATACAACTGGATTTTTATCAATAATTTTAAAATCCTTTAATATATTTTTCAAAAGCAAGGTTTGTTAATTTTCAAAATCACTGACTTTTTCATTCTCAAGTTTCACAGCCGTCAACGACACAGCCTCTCTCGTATTGCATTGTGTTTTTCCACCATCAATATCCATTATTGCAAGAGTGTATTTTGTTTGCTGGATTCAGGACTTCTGCCAAAATTTTATTTGAATTTCCTAACCCTAAATGAATTTCATAGCACCTGAATGCCCACCCAGAAGACCTTTCACATCAACGCTTATAACAGTGATCATCTTTCTAAGTTTTTCAGCATCAAAGTTAAACTCATTAAGAATTCTCGCCCCACCTGCACTGCTCACATAAACTGTCTACATTCTTCAGTATCCAAATTTATAAGGTCTTTCCGTAAAAAATCCTAAAGTCAAGGTTATTAACCCAAATTATCCTGTCTTCTTCGTCAGTTGTGATAATAATTTCATGCTGATGTTTCAAGTCATTGCTATCAAGTATCGCAAGTGCATGTCACAGCAATCCCATTATCTGCCCCAAGTGTTGTCTATCGTTTTACATCCATTTTCCACAACAAGTTCATCTCTTTGTGTTTCAAAAAAAATCAAATTGTATTTTTATTTTTTTCCCAAACCATCCATATGTCCTTGCAGGATAAGTGGTGAATTGACCCTGTATCCAACTGTTGCAGGCTTTCTTATTAATCACATTTAATGCTCTTGTCCTGAATAATCTCCAGATTTCTTTTCCTTGGCAAATTCAACAATCCAGTCACTAATCTCTTTTCTTGAACCTCTTGAGTATGAAATTTCACCAAAATAGTGAAAAACTTTTTCAGGATATAAATTTTCTATTTTCATTTTTATTTTCCTTTCTTTTAGTTTAATTAACAACAAGGATAATCCCTTGTCCTCAAAGATAAAGATTTATTAAATATCTTTATTTATAAAATATTTTCCAGTAATTCTTCAAGCTCTGACATTTCTCTCGTGTCAAGTCATACCCGCTTTTTAACTTTTTCAAAATTCTATTTTCAGATCCAACTGAACTACGTTCCAAAATTTTTATAACAATCTTTTATAAAATTCCACTAACTCTCCTTTAGTTATTTTCTTTTAAATTATTTTAAAGCTGTAACGCTGTTTCTAAGGCCACTTCATCATTTCATTAAAAGTTGTCTGTCTTTCTTCAGCGCTTGTAACTTCATGAGTAATGAATGAATCACTTATTGTAAGTAAGTTACTGTATTTACTCCTAATTTTGCAGTTGTTGTATAAAGTTGTGCTTGTTTTCATTTCTACACATAATACTCCAAATTCAGCCCATTTTTTCCAAGCATTAGGATCATCTCCATAGAAAGTATCACTTGTAAATACATTTCCAGCCTTTACATTCAATCCTTTTGCCTTAGCAATTTCATAAGCCTTGAAAACTAAATCCGAACTTGCTGTAGGCGCATAGGTCTGCTCCATTAAATCTCAATTTGTTAATAGCAGAATCAGTCGAAGCTGACATTATGATAACAAATATCTCTAACTTTTCACATCATCTTCTTTGATAAGAACCAGCTGTACCGATTCTAATCAAGTTCTTTACTCCAAATTCAGTTATCAGTTCATGTGAATAAATCCCGATTGAAGGCACTCCCATTCCAGTTCCTTGAACAGATATTTTTTTCCCTTTATAAGTCCCGGTAAATCCTAACATTCCTCTAATATTATTATACTGAACAACGTCTTCAAAAAATGTTTCTGCAACATATTTTGCTCTCAAGCATTCTCCGCAATAGTATAGTTTCTGCCAGTATCTCCTCCATTTGGTTCCACATGCGGCGTTCCCATTTTCATTAATACCTCCCTAAATTTTTATAGTTATTTTATTTCTTCCAGTTTTACTCACTATATTTTACTTCACTCTGTTAAACTGTCTCGATGAGCTCTAAACTCTTTTAACATTTTCACTAAGATACTTTCAATATGAGAAAAACAAACAAAATAGCATTGTTATCTTTTATCATAAATACAAAATCAGATTCTCGCATTAAATATATCGAACATCTCTTTTGGGAAATCACAGATATACTCATCAACGAAAAACTCAACAAAAGAAAGCCGACAGAATCATGATAAAACCACGCAACTGACATGGGACTTTGAACTTTCACTTAATGAGAAAAGCTACATTGATAGCCACCAAAAGGAGCAAGTAATCATGAAGCAATAGCAGCTAGGGATCAAAAATTGTACTTTTCAGCACTGGAAGACCTTTATACGCATTTTCAAGGCATCTATAAAGAGCTTGGACCCCCATGAACTTGACTTTAGAAGGTTACAAGTCATCTTAAATAACGGATGCAATTCATAGGACAAAAGATCAGAATTAATTGACTCGCAGAAATTATTTGCCTGACGATATTAGATTATTTATATAAATTTTCTGAAGAATACACATAAATTTTACACTGCTGACGATACACATTATTTTAATATAGGCAAGAAAACCTACAGATGAACTTTATTATGGATGCAATTTGACTTTTCAGATATTACAGAAATAAGTCTCGAAGAAGCAAAAGTGGAAAATATAAAATAATCAAGCAATGTTTATTGAAACTTGAAAGAAATGGAAAATTTTCATATGAAAATATATTAAAAGATAAATATAGCGGAGTACCAAGCCAGTCACATGTGTATGAAGTATATATACCACAACAATAAAGGGACAGGTCTACTTGCAGAAAACTAGGAATAAAACAGGAAGAAGTTATGGCAATTGGATGGAAATAATGATGTTGAAATGTCGAATCATGCTAATTACAGCGTTGCAATGGAAAATGCCTCGCATCTTGCTGCAAAAAGCTGCAAATACAGCAGAACTGACAGCAATGAAAAATGACGGAGAAGCAAAAGCAATTAGAAAAGGTATGCACTAATAAACACTAAATATTTCTTTTTGATTGTAGCCGTTGCTATTTCATATAGTAATAATATGTGTAGGTATATCTAAACTTTTATGTTTATTAATTTTCACATCTTATTTTAAGTATAATTTACGATTCCTTCATATTTAATAGAAAGCGTCCGAATTTTTATGAAAATAAAAGAAATAGGATCAAAATTGGAATAGATAAAATTGGATTTGCACGCCAAAATACTTTTTAGATATACGATGATTTGAAGCACTTGGAAGAAATGAAAATGAAAAATAAGTTTGTGAAAGGTCTTATGCAAAGCGAAATGAGTATTTGCATCCTGTAACAGAGGGATATTGTGTCACTTGGGGCAAGTGCGGCTGAAAATTTTAGATGAAGAAGATATATTGAAATGGTTATTGTTGGAACAGAACTCGAATTGATCAAAGTTAAAGCTTCTGCTGCTTTTATCCATCATCTGCTTAATATCCAGCCATTTGGCACGATGTATTGAGATTATGAGGGCCTGCATGGAGCAACCGCCGCTTTAAGTTTTGCAAAACTATATTGAAAAACGAAAATGCCCTCAGTTTGCCTCGTAATTGCTTTCAGATATTGCAAAATACGGAATTGACACTCCTGAGAATCCATACATTGAGCAGGAAGTATCGCAATGCTAATAGACCCCAAAATTGCTGTACAAATGTGATGAAAATGTATACAAACACGTGATATTATGGACTTTTTATGGCGTCCTAACTACTCAAATTTTCCAATAGTAGACGGACATTTTTCAACAGCAGCATCTGACTGGCTCTTTTACAACGACATTTGATGAATACAAGCAGATATAATCAAGATTTACGATTTTGATGCTTCTCGTTTTCATTTACCATTTCGTAAACTTGGACCAGCAATTAATCTCGCTTTAGATGTGAAAAGTTGAAACATAAATTTTGGAAAAATTTCACACTTCACAATTTATGGAAAACGAGTCGGAAATATCTACACAGGCCTCTCTTTATCTCAAGTTTGCTTTTCATTACTTGAAAACTGCGGATAGCTTGAAAGCTGGGTGACAATATTGGAAACGTATAGTTATGGAAGTGGTGCTGTTTGTGAATAATCTCAATTCTTTGCAGAAGGCTTTTAAAAATCATCTAAGGCATCGATAGATGACGATTTTGACAATAGAAAGCAATTATCAATAAATGAATATGAAAATCATTTATTGATACTCTAGATAATGAAGGAAATTGTGATCAAATAGCAAACCTGGTTCAAGAAACCGATAATGCGTTTGCTGCTGGAGTGGAAAATCATAAAAAGAATTTACATAAACTAAATCTATCCTAGCGAGCTAATTAATGAATTTGTAGACGAACAACGACAGTTTATTTTATCAGGAAAAGTCTATAATGATTTAACCTAGCTTATAAAAGCTAGAGAAAATACTGTTTTTTAACAACAAATATAATGAAAGTTTTGGAAAACGTCACATGTAAGAGAAGTAATCCAGAAATCTTTTTAAACTCACTTGGTAAAATGTGCATTTTGAACCAACATTCTGATGTGAATCTGGATTTAATATTTCAATAGAGATAACTTTTATGCAAATTTTGACTGTGTAATGCTTTGACGGTGTGAATTGAAATTGGAAAATAACGTTCTTTTTGGTCCAAGAGTAGGAATTTATACCTCCAATCATAGTATTGATGCAGAAGAAAGAATAAATGGGGGATGCTATGCCAAGCCTGTAAAAATAGGTAAATAATGTATGATTGCAGAGTCCACGATTAATCAAGGAGTTACAATTGGAAACAACACTATTATTGGCTCTGAGCGAGCACAAAAGATATCGCAGATAATGTAATTGCTCAGGAGTGCTGTGCAAAGTTATCAGAAAAATAACAGAAAAAGATAAACTGGCTATAAACCTTAAAATTTAAACTATATTTTCACTCAAGCATTAGAAATTGACAATTTTAAGTGCTTGAGTTTCTTTATTATATAAACTCAAACGAAAAGTGAACCGATTCTCAAACATGAAAAGGAAAATCATTAAATGAATTTGGCTTTCATTTCAGAGCGGACTGAGTTGACCACAGATGTTAAAAGATAATGGATTTTTAACTGAAGAATTTGAACAACTTCTGAAAAACGAGAACTTGCTACTCAGAAACTGCAAATCGAAATCGCTGAAAAACGGAATTGGAACATTTGCTTTGGCCATTCAGTTGTTGCTCCAAACTTTCTTGTTATTGATAAAAAGATTATGCTGTGCCAATGGTTACGGAAGAACCATCTGTTGTGGCAGGATGCAGTTATGCAGCTAAAATTATAGGAAAAACTCGTGGTTTTACGACAAAAATTTTGGACAGGAAAAATGATTGGGCAAGTTGCATTATATGATATTTTGGACTTTGATACGTTACTGATGATTTTAGAAAATATGAAATTTTTGAAAATTGCAAATGATGTACCCATCCTTCGATTGTAGCACGTCGGTAGGAGACAATTAAGGCTGAAGTGAAGAATATTGATGAATGATTGTTTATCTGATTGCCGATGTAAAAGAGGCCATGCAAAATATTTTGAATACAACGCTTGGAGGCATATACCGCTTCTGAAAATATTACAAACGGAAAGCCTCATGGCAATTTTATCAAATTATGCACCGAATCTCTAGTAAAAGCCGAATGTGAAGTAAACGTAAAACTCTTAGCAGCTCAATGGAAACATCTATTGAAACTGCTAAAAATAGAACCTGCGAGCAATTTGGTAAAACTTGATATTTACCGTGCAACAACGCACAATAGGAATTTCAATGGAATTGACGCTGTGGTAATCGCTACCGGGGAAACGACTGGCGTGCAATTGAAGCTGGCGGAAAATGCCTTGCCGTGAAAATGGCAAATATGAAGGACTTGCAACTTGACTTTTGATGAAAGCACAAATAAATTCGTAAAGAGGAACTTATGCTTCTAATGCCAATTGCAAGTGTAGGTGATCAATAGGACTAAACCATGTAAAAGCTGCATTTCATATTTTAGGAAAACTTGACGCAAGGACACTGGCAAGCATTATTACATCAGTAGGACCTCGCTCAGAACTTTGCCGCAGTAAAAGCGCTTGTTACAACTGGAATACAGCAGGGACACATGAAGTTACAGGCTCGTTCATTGAAGCACTTTTGCTGGACAGTGCAAAAGGCAAAATGAAATTGATATGTACAGACTTTTTGGAAAGCGGAAAAGAATATTAATCTGGAAAATGATAGGCAATTTTAGAAGAAATGAAAACTCAGAAAATAATATAGCAGAGAGAGGTAGTCATAATGACTACCCTTATTTTATTAGATTTCACAGATTGGCACTCATCTCCTCGCACTCCCATCCACCCGGCATCTCACCAGCTGGTGACTCTTTCTTTTCATTACCAACCGCAACCTCAGTTGTTGGTCAATACCGATGATACCGATACCGCATTTTGAATCGCAGAACGTGTTACTTTAGCAGGACTTCAGCGATCTCCGCTTTTACCATATCTACATTCTTCTTTTGCAGCGTCAAATCCCATTCCATTTTTCAGTAATCTTTACTCACTGACGACACCTGCACTTCAATCTCCAGCATTGATGCTAACAATTTGTCTAAGTGGCAGATAATGCTCTTTTTCACACACTCCAAGCCCTCTCTCTTCACCTTCTAATTTAAAGTCTTCACTCGCTTTTTATGATTTGAATCAAGATTGTCTCTTCCACCAGGCACACCTCCTTCCTTCCACAGCTCAAGCTTTTGTTGCATTTTAAAGCATCTTCACTCTCAATTTTCTCTTCATTTCAGTTTCCAGTTGCAGCGTCTCAACTTTTATTACAGCTACTCCACCTGACAATTCTAGCAAGTCTTTTCCTGTAATTTTTCTCTATCATAATCAGAAGTTGTTTTCAGCACTGAATATTTGTCCGATTCTCGTTTGTATTGCATCTTTTTCTCCAAGCTCCATCTACGATAACGTGTTATCTTTTAGTAATCTAACTTTAGCTTGTCCCAAGAAATTAATATCAGCAGGTTTCCAAGTCGCACTTTTTCTTCAGAAACACTCTCCACCTGTTAATATTGCAATATCCTCGTAACATACAGCCTTTCTTTCTGTCCCTCAAACGCAGGAGCTTTTACAGACGGCAATATTCAATGTTCCACGAAGTTTATTTTACAACAAGAGTTGCAAGTGCTTCTCCTTCCACATCTTCAGCGATTATAAGCATTGGACGTCCTCATCCCACTGTCCAAGATTGGCAATAATTCTTTCCATATTTGCAATCTTTTATCTGTTATTAAAATAAATGGATTATCCATTTCCACAACCATTCTTTTCAGAATCTGAAACCATGGGCAGGACAAGTATCCGTTGTCACAACCAGCATTCTTCTACAACTTCCAAAGTTGTATCCAAAGAACGTGCTTCCTCAACTGTAATAACTCCAGCATTCTCCCAACTTTTTCCATAGCTTGAGCAATTAATTGTCCTATTTCTACATCTCCCGCCGAAATTGCCCCAACTTGTGCTATTTCTTCATTTTGATCTCCAGTCACTTTTTAGCTCCTTTTGTAAGTTCTTCAATAACCTAGAAGCTAAAGCTCCATCTCCACGTCTTATAAATACAGGATTTGTCTAAGAAGCTACCATTTTCAGTCCTTCTTTAATTCAGTGCCTCAGCCAGTACAGTTGCAGTAGTTGTACCGTCTCCAGCCACATCATTTGACCCCTAGTAGCCACTTCTTTTACAATTTGCGCTCCAAGATTTTCAATTGCATCTTAAGTTCGATTTCTGCCATTGTAACACCATCATTTGTAATCATTGGTGCTCCAAATCCTCTATCTAATACTACATTTCTTCCTTTTTGGTCCAAGTGTAATACAGCGTCATTAGCTAGTGTGTCTACTTCCCACTTCAAGTGCTTTTCTCGCATCTTCATTAAATTTTATTATTTTTCCCATTTTTATCATCTCCTTTCTAAATTTTGTACTGATTGCAAAATTCTTTCATCAATTTAATAATATAATTTGTTATTTTAACAAGGAATAAAAATTACTTATTTTGCAATGTTTCGTTCTATTTTGTACATTTAATTTCCATGCAAATTTTGAATATTATTCAACAATTGCCAAAACATTGTCTTTTTCTAAAATTAAGTAGTTTTCTTCTATCCTTAACTCGTTCCGTAATATTTTTCAAAAATTACTATCTCCAACTTTAACTTCCTCACCTGAACCAACGGCTAAAACTTCTCCAATTATTGGTTTTTCCTTTGAAGCTGTCCCTGGCAATACAATTCCCACTTTTGTGTAACTTCTTCCTGTTCTGTCTGTTTTATTAAAACACTCTTTCTCCCAATGGTTTAACACTATCATTTTTCCTCCTAAAATATTTTAATCTTTAATTCACTTTTATTTTTCAGCACTCTTCAACTTTAAGTGCCAATAACATAATAATACATTTTGAAAATTCTTCAAGTCTTTTGAAAATTTTTAAAATTATTTTTCAAACATTGACATTTAAATACTATAAATACTGAATTTCTTAAAATTTATTAAACCCAAATTTGAGAAAATTATTTGAGGATTTGAGCTATATTTCAAAATGCTTTTACAATGGATAAATTTCAAAAATAAGTACAAAAGGCAAAATGTGGTATAATAATATGTACATATAAAATAATGAGTATAAATATAAAATGAAAGAAGGTAATAGTAATGCAAAGATTTGAAGATTTTGGATTACAGTACGAGATGCTTAACGCTTTAAGTAAAAAGGATTTGAGGAGCCAAGTGAACATGCACTGGTACCCTCGAATTATTAAAGGAAAGAACGCACTTTAATAGGACAAGCCTGCACATGAGAACAGGAAAACAGCTGCATCTGGTATTCCTATTTTAGAAACAATTGAAGCTGATAAAACAGCTAGAGCTTTAATTTTAGCTCCACCAAGAGAACTTGCCACTCGCTGCTGATGAAATTTATTCATTAAAGGGACAAAGTGGATTTAAAAGTGCTTGCTGTTTGGTGGTGGGGCTTCACAGATCAGTATTAAAATCGAATGAGATATTGTTGTTGGAACACTGACGGTAATGGACTAATGAGAGTACTAAAAGCTGACAATTTAGATTATTTTGTATTGGATGAAGCTGATGAAATGCTAAATATGGATTTTTGGAAGACATCGAAGCAATTTTAGAAAAACTAACGATGAGAAAGAAACGCTATTCTCTCTCAGCAACAATTCCTTGTAAAGCTAATTATGGCGATTGCCAAAAGATTTGATGCCAGAACACAAATTATTAAAAGTTGAGAGAGAGCTTACTACTAATTTGACTGAACAAATTTCACTATGAGGTAAAACACAGGAAGATAAATCTAAGTTTTATGGCAGGAGTTCTTGACTATGAACAAGATTTTTATGGAATTGTATTTCGCCGCACAAAATCTGCAGTAGATGATGTTACAAACAAATTAAAAAGCTAGAAACCACGATGCTGAATGTGTCTACGGAGATATTACTCAAGCACTTAGACGTAAAAGCACTTGATTTATTCAAGATATTATCAATAGTCGTTGCAACTGATAAGTTGCTGCGCGGAATTGATGTAAGTAATCTGGACACACGTCATTAACTATTCTTATCCTGCAAAGAAGTTGAGTCTTATGTTCATAGAATAGGTAGAACAGGTCGCCGGTCAAAAAGGTATCGCAATAACATTTGTAACTCCAAGAGAAGCTAGCAAGTTTGCTCAAACTCAACGTACCACAAACAACAGACATTAAGAGAGAAAAATATCCCAAACGTAGAAGAAATTTTAGAAGGAGAAGCATTAATTGCTTATGTAGATGAAACGCATGAAAGAAAACGCGATTTTGATGCGTACTCAGAACTAGCTGAAAATTAATAGATGGAAGCGACCCAAAACAAGTTCTCGTTTCTGGTATTAAGACATGTTTACGAAGATGAATTCTTGCCTGATAATTATAATGAAATCGAAGATGTAAAAGTCAAAAATTAATGATAAGACAAGACTGTTTATTTGCACTTTGGAAGTTAAAGATGGCTGCTAATGGTAGGAAGATTACTTTGACTCTATTAAATAAAAGCACACCAGGAAGAAAAGTCAAAAGATGTAAAATCATGGATAAATATTCTTTTATTACAGTTCCATTACAAGAAGCAGAATATATACTGCAAGCCGTAAATTCCAAAAGACGCCAAACCACTTGTTGAAGAAGCTACGGTGATCGAAATCGGTGGGAGAAAAAGTCTAGCAAAATCAGATAAAAGAAGAGACAGAAAAGGAAGACTTCCGATAAAAAGTCATCAAAAGGAGAAAGATGCCATAAAAGATACTACACGTAGAAGTTGCATCACTCAGAAGATAAATTTGTTTTCTGAGTTTTTATTTCTTTAGTTATTTCTAACTTTTATTATTTGGATTATTTCATCCTCTAACCAATTCATCATTTTCCATAATAAATGGTCTAGCGACTAGTGCTGTCTCAAGCAGTGTCATTATATTTATTCATAAGACCATCATTCAATTTCTGTCCGCATATCAAATTTCAATACTTGGGCACAAGCTAGAATGCTAATTTTTCAATAAAACATTAATTTCTCCATCCTTTTCAGGAACCAAATTCCAACATGTCCACAATAAATAAATATTTTCTTGCGATCATCATTAAAATGGAAAACACAGAAATCATTGATATTTTACTATTTTTACTCAATGTAACTCCCTCGCTCTTCCAAACATGTTTTACATTTCTCAACGTGACTTCTACATCTTTAGTAGCTGTCGTAGGAATTCTGAAAATGCAATCACACAAATTTGTCTTTTTCATTTTAGAAAATAACTCAAATGGCACATTTTCACCGATTCTACATCCATAGCACTTTCTCCAGTCTATGCAACAGGTTTTCTCACCTTTGCTGCTGAAATCTTTCACATAAAAGTAAATGCAGTTATTCAAGCAGCAATTAAATCCTGGAAAGTTTTTATACCCAAATTTTCTCTGTATAGCACTGCATCATAAGTCTGGTTTATATTATTAGAATTAACAAATCCTGACTTTTATAAGTTCCTTCATTTTGTGTTGCTTCATCATAATAATCACGCTTTTGAAAAGAGATTTATACTATTTGAACTCACTCCCAGCATTTTCCAAACTTTTCCTTATACTGTTGTGTGTGTCTTTATCTGCTAAATTTGAATAATTTATACTTTTTAAATACCTCTGCGAAATTTTCTGTGTAACTCTCGTTTTTAGATATATTCTGACTCTTTCAAATTACGAATCTTACCACGTTTTATATAGAAACATCCCACAGAGAGTATAGCTAATAATAGTTAAGATTAGTCACCTCAATCTTTTTATTTTCATTTTATCACCATTCTATTAGTATATTATTCCATGATTTACTGTTTCTGGCATTAAAACTTTACTATTTGTAAAATAATTTTGCTATGACGTGAAATTGAGGATAGACTTTCAAGATTTTCTCCTGTGCAGATTCCTTTGCATAGAATTTTCATACTTCAGCAAGTGTCTACTAGCTAAAGATATCTCATTTTTGCTCTTTCGTACATTGTCATCATCTTGTCAGCTTTGTGTATATTTTGAAACTTCTCTACCATCCTTAGTCTCAGCTGTATTAACTAGTGGCAATCCATCTTCATCCTCCAATATTATTTTGGAAATGCTCTTTTGAGTAACAGTAATCGCATTTTGCAATCACCTTTTATTGTTTTCCACCATCCAATAATTACAGCCTTCACCTCTTTTCCGTAACCTCTCTCTCTGTTACTGCTGTTACATTTTATATTATCTAAAACTCTCAAATTTCTTTCCTTATCTGAAATTTTATATCAATACGATTATCATTACTTCAGCTGCACACACAAGTCCAATTCTAAGCTTAATCAAAGCTCCAAGCACTATATTTCCTAGATCAGTAGTGAGTCCTCCTTTAACTCAAATTCTCTAATTGTATATCTCCATACTCTCTTAATATTATACACTATATCGTTAATTTTCTTTGTCCTCCCAAAATTTCTTTGTAACTTGCATATTGTTTTTCTAAGGAAAATATAGTAAAAACTTCTATTTAGAATGAAAATTAAGAATATTCTATCTGGATACCAAATTTTATTTAAATAATAAATTTATTACAAACTTTCTTATCACTAAAATTAGTTTAAATAACCCAAAATAATAAATGCTGCATATCAGGTAAAATACTAATATTAAATTATTAACTCAAAGCAAAAGGAACTATATCCATAAAGTAGAACATATCTCTCAATCAGTATCATTTTTATTTTGTATTTATAGTCAATCCACTTGAATTTAGAAGTAAAATCTATAATTTATTTTGATTTCTTTTGAAAATCATCAACTTTCTTCTAGGCTATCCCATGTTTATTTCCTCTCCCTATCAGCTCATGTCCAATTTCACTATACATCATTTATAATTTCCTCAGTCATTTTTAACATATCTAGTATTTTCAACATCAATTTGTTTTGAAGAATACACCTTTCCTTTTCACAAGCAGTTTTCGGACATTCTTTATCAAAAGTGGCATCTCCAGTCGATTACATTTTCTGCTAAATAAGTTATTAGACTTTTTAACATTTTCTAAAGTTTCTCTTTTCTCCATTTTTAATCCGCATTCTAGTATCTTGCTTTCTTTTCCAAACTAACATTTCTAATAAGCTCTTCTGTATCTTTTTGGCTATCCGAAACATCTTAATCAATTCTAGCTTGTTCTCTTTTTACGTTTTCCTGGAACTTTGTGCATCATTTGGATTTGGATTATATTATTCTGAATAACTGAGTTCTGGACTCTGCCGATTTTGGTCTTGTATGATCTCTGACTGATCTGTTGTAATTTGAGCTATTGTTCTTTTCAGATTGTTGGGTTTGAACTGCGTATTGTCAGAATTTACTTCACATAAATAAAAGCTACAAAATCCTCCTCCAAGCAAAGCTATAAGCGACAAGTAGGCTAATCCTTTCAATAACTTTTACTCATTAGTCGTCTAGTATCCTTTATTTCCCTGGATTGCTTCAAGGTTTTCCGGGCAAGTCCCTGCACATCCATCCATATTCTTTTCATTAATATTTTTCACCATGGTTACAACTGGTATCTCCTGTCGCAATAACAATAACCAATGCAAATATTACAAATAACATCATACTCATTCCTTTCTCTTTTAATTTCACTTTTAATCAGATACAACCACACACAACAAGCTTTCTACTTGTGTAACTTTACCCCTGTGCCGTTCCCCCTTATTGATTAATACAGTACTTCCTCCATTAACACCAGTGCCTATTATTAGTATTTCTTTGATTTTTCATTATATATATAATCACAGCTTTTCGAACACTCAATTTCAGCTTTACGGAATTAAAATTACAAACTCATATCTCGACTCAATCGCCAGCTCTGTCCAGCTGAAATAATTTTCAATTTTACCATTTTCATTCAGTCAAAATCCTCACAACTTCCTCTTTTCTCAGACAAATCTTTTAAATCAAAAATATTCATTTTCCCCATTTCTTTTCTACGCAACAAAGTTATTAATGCTTTATTTCATCCTTTTCAGAAATATCAATAAATTTATATCTCCTCTTTTATTGGTGGAACCTTTTCGTCTCTTTTTCAAGTTCTTGAACACGTTTTTACAACTCAATCCTGCTTTTTCAATTAAATCCATCTAGTTTATAATGCACATCTTCTATTAGAATCTCACTGGACTAACTTTATAATCATTTTCAGACTTTTTCTCGACAATTTTTCTATTTTGATTAAAATTATAATTGAACAAAACTAACATAATAAAAGATAAAATAGCATTCATTATTACAAACGAATATGGATTAAATTCGACCTTTTAGAACACATCTATTACAATCCACACTAAAACACAACATTATCACAAAAAGAATAAATCTATTACTTCCGCAAAATTTGGAAACCTTTTATATGAAAATCTTTCTCCTCTTCTTCTTTTTATAATCTCTAGAAACTTTCTGTTCCAGCATGCATGGATAATCTTCTTTACCTCATCATCCACTTCCTTTAACATATCTTTTTAATGTTTCTTCTTTTCCATTTTTATGGTTTGATTCTATATTTGATGCTATATTTTCACTTCTTGTCTTACTCTTTTGTTCTTCAATATCACTTTCAATACTTCCCTCCTTCTACACTCTACATCTGTATGATACCATTTTCAGATACAAGTATATATATATTTTTATTAACTTTAAAAGGATTGACCCTCATTTTCTTATAAAAAGTCAATCCATTATCCATATAGTAAATCAAATTTCTAAAAACTTCCTTTATTTTAAAATTCATAACCATTTTTATAAAGTGTATAGATTCTAAGTTTTACCAATATTTAGAATATTCTTATGATTATTTTTCAAATAGCTTTCTGCTTCATTAAAGAACATACTTGCCTTTATTTTCCAAATTTTCCTTGTTAAGATTCAACTCTGTCACGTAAATAATTGAAGTATAACCATACTTTAGAATTTTTCCTGTGATAAGATAAATATACATTTCTTCACTTGAATCATAATATTTGCTAATGTAATGTTTTTAGTTTTCAAAAAGAATCCTGAGATCTCTACATTCTCATTTATAATTTCACTTTTAAAACATATCATTAACATCTTTTGCACTTGAATTTTGATCATAAACGTAATGTTACTGTTTCTCACTGCTCCGTCTTCAAAATATTTTTATAATACTGACAGCACCTCATCAATATCAGCAATACTATTATAATTTTTCTTTCTATGTCCTTCACGTTTACAAAACTTGGTGCCGAGAATGATAATGCTGTTAATCCTAAAAATAACCCTAATAAAATCTTTTTCATAAAAATCTCCTTCTAAAATATACTTTGTATATTTTACAGTAAATATTATACCATATTTATATAAAAAGTCAATACTATAAGAAATAAAAGTGATACTCTATTTCAACTGATTGGGGTATATGTTATAATACTTTTATAAACAAAAATAATTAAAAAGAGGTGTAATTATGAATTATAAAAAGTACAAGAGGCAGTGAGTTACAGCTCTACTTTTGCCACACTACATGGGCTTGCAAATGGTGGGGGACTTTATGCTCCTGAAAAATTGCTAGTGAAATTGACTGGTGATGAACTGAAAATTTATCTTATCAAGAACTTTCAGAAAAAATTATAAAACTATTTTTTACCGAATTTTTCAGATAGAAAGTAAAAAGCTGTTAATAGTGCCTATAATAGCACTACTTTCAACAATGAAAAATATTGTTCCTATACATAAACTACAATGAAAAAGTGAGTTTCAGAACTGTTTCGTGGAAGAACATTAGCGTTAAAGATTTAGCTCTTTCATTATTCCGTATTTACTGCTTTTTAAAGCAAGAGAAAACAAAAAGAAAGATAAAAATATTGATTTTAGCTGCAACTTCGGAGATACTGGAAGAGGCTGCACTTGAAGGATTCAAAGATATTGATGGATCTAACATTGTCGTATTTTTATCCTAAAAATGAGTTAGTCCAATGCAGGAAGAACAAATGCGAAAACAGCTTGGAAACAATGTAGAAATAGTTGCGATAAACGGAAACTTTGACGATGCTCGAAGTGCCATAAAAGTCATTTTCCAGCGAAGAATTTAAAAATATGCAAACAATCACAATGTAATGTTTTCTAGTGCAAATTCAATTAACATCGGAGATTATTCCCGCAAATCATATATTATGTATCAACTACGTAAATTTGGTAAAGGCTGGAACAATTAAGTCTAATGAAGAATTTAATGTTGTAGTTCCAACTGGAAACTTTTGAAATATTTTAGCTGGATTTATTGTCACTTGGTATACCAATCAAAAATTTATTTCGGCTTCAAACAAAAATAAAAGTTTTAGCTGACTTCTTCCAAACAGGAATATACAACAAAAATAGAGATTTTTACGCAACAAACTCGCCATCAATGGATATTCTTCTTTCTTCAAATTTTGAAAGATATCTATATTACGCATTAAACGAAAACTCTGAAAGAGTGAGATGAGATTGATTACAAACTTGCTTTCAGGAGGAGAGTTGTCTGTAAATAAAGAGAGTTGAAAAATATTCAAATGAATTTTATGGAGAGTTTGCAATGACGATGGAAAACTGTAAATGCAATTAAGGTGTGTATGATAATTATCATTGATTAATGGATCCTCACACAGCAGTTGCTTATTCTGTTTTATGAAAAATTAGATAATAGTAATTTAGACAAAAGCACTCACTGTAATAATGTCAACAGCACACCCATTTAAATTCTAACTCCAATTGCAAAGCATTGGGGAATTGATGAAACAAAAGAGCCTTACGCAATTTTAGATGAAATATCAGAAACTCATCAGGTAAAATTTCCGGAAAAATTAGCAGAAGTCAGAAATTCAGAAATAAGATTTTCGAATGTAATTGATAAAGACTGATATTCAAGATTTTGTGAAAAATATATAAAAGATTTAAAAATAAAGAAATCAAAAAGTGGATTTTTAAAATATTCAATATATATTCAAAACTCACTTAAAATTAAACTACTAAAATTATATAAATTTAGGGTTTGAGTAAAATAGTTATAACTTTTTTAGTTTAGTTTTAAAGACAGTTTTTATTATAAAAAGAGTCGCAATTAAGCGACTCTGTGTTTGAAAATAAATTTATAATTTTATGCTTTTTCTGCCATCATATCCTTAACTTTCATAAGCCTTGTGATGCTAGATCTTTCATTTTCATCAAGTTTCATCTGAATATAACGAATTGTTTCTTCAAGCTGTGGAATTGTCATGTATTCCAATGCGTTTACACGCCGTCTTGTTTTTCTACTTCATCTGCCATAAGCTGACATGCCTTTTCGGTTTCTGCCAGTTCCAGCAAGTCTTTCATTACTGATTCAAGCCATCAACAGCATCATCTAAATCAGCAGATGTTTGAGCATATCCGTAGGGATAAGATACTCTGCATTTTTCCATATCTCTATTGAAAGTCATTGTTGGCACAATTACACTCATTACATTTTTAGTTTTTATATTTACTAAAAGTTTATCTTCCGAATATGCAATAGCATTTTCTAGCATTTCATCAGACATTACTCCTCTTGCAAGTAAAAATCCTTAAATGAATTTTGTACTTTCCTTCCACTTCTTCACGCAATTTTTCTATTCTGTTTTATTAAAATAATAAATTGACGCATAAGTTCGTCTTGCTTGTCCTTTAACAGTTTATGTCCACTTTTAGCAGTTTTTAGACGTATTTTTAAACGGCTCAGCTCCATTCTTGTAGGATTTTACATTTAATCTTGCCATAGTTTATTCATCTCCTGCAGGCAAATATTTTTTTCCAAATATTCGTCTCTAATTCTTTTCAACTCTGTTCTTGGTAATATTTTTAGTAAATCCCATCCTAAATTTAAAGTGTCTTCAATAGTTCTGTTATTATCAAACCCTTGAGCCACATATTGTTCCTCAAATGCAGTTGTAAATTTAACAAATGCTTTATCAGTTTCAGATAATGCTGATTCTCCCTAGAATTACAGCAAGTTCTTTTGCTTCCTTACCAGTTGCATAAGCTGCAAATAATTGGTTCATTGTATCTGCATGATCATCCTCTAGTTTTTCCTTTTCCAATCCCTTTATCCTTCAATCTTGAAAGTGATGGTAAAACATTTATTGAGGCATTAAGTTCTGTTTGTATAAATCTCTTGACAAGATTATTTGCCCTCTGTAATATATCCAGTCAAATCTGAGATCGGAGTGTCTTGTCATCTTCTGGCATTGTTAAAATAGGTATTTGCGTAATTGAACCTTCACGCCCTTTAATTCTTCCTGCTCTTTCATAAATTGTGGATAAGTCAGTATACAAGTATCCAGGATATCCTCTTCTTCCAGGAACTTCTTTTCTTGCTGCCGAAACTTCCCTTAACGCTTCACAATAGTTAGTCAAGTCAGTCAAAATTACAAGTACGTGCATTCCTTTCTCAAATGCCAAGTATTCTGCACAAGTAAGTGCCATTTTTGGTGTAGACAAACGTTCAATTGCAGGATCGTCAGCCAAGTTCATAAACAATACTGCCCTGTCAATTGCTCCTGTTTTTACAAAATCTTCCGTAAACGTCTGAGCTTCTTCAAAGGTAATTCCAATCGCTCCAAACACTACTGCAAATTTTGAATCTGTTCCCAAAACTTTTGCCTGTCTTGCAATTTGAAGTGCTAATTCTGCATGTGGAAGCCCTGAACCAGAGAAAATTGGTAATTTTTGCCCTCTAACAAGGGTATTTAAGCCGTCAATCGCAGAAACTCCTGTTTGAATAAATTCTGACGGATAATCACGTGCAACTGGATTTATAGCCGTTCCATTTATATCTAATGTTTTTTCAGGAATTATTTTTGGTCCATTATCTTTTGGTCGACCCAATCCGTCAAATACACGCCCTATCATATCTTCTGATACTCCAAGTGACAAAGGTCTACCCAAAAATCTTACTTTTGAATCCTTTAAATTAATTCCAGCTGAATTTTCAAATAGCTGTACTACTGCCTTATCACCATTTACTTCAAGTACACGTCCACGACGAAGTTCTCCATTTTGTGTTTCAATTTCAACAAGTTCCTCATATTTTATTCGTTCTACACCTTCAACAACCATAAGTGGCCCTACTATTTCCTTAATAGTTTTGTATTCTTAGCATTCTACACCTCATTTACAAGTTCATCAATTCCTTTTTCCAGTTCTTTTGCTATATCATCAATTTTACCTAATTCTGCTTCGGGTAAATATTTTGCTCTTGCAATTCTTTCTCTTACAGGCATTGCGATAATTTCACTTAAATACGCTCCATTTTCAAGCCCTCTTAATCCTTCATCATAGAACTTCAATACTAAGTCAAGCATTTTATCCTGTTTTTCAAGCGAAGTATAATATCTGACTCCATAAACGCATTTTGCTGCAAAGTAATCTTCCCTTATTGATTTTGCAATTTCAAGCTTAAGCTGATCTTTTTCTGACAAAGTGTCCTTACCAACCAGCCTAACAATTTCCTGTAGGCTACTTTTTCTTCTTGTAGTAATGAAATTACACGTGCTCTATTTTTAGAAACATTTAGGCCCCTATTCCGATCCATCCAGTTATCAACTTTTCCTTGATACAATGAATATGAATTTAACCAGTTAATTGCTGGGAAGTGACGTCTATACGCTAGATTTGCATCTAATCCCTAGAATACCTTAACAATACGAAGTGTTGCTTGTGATACTGGCTCTGAAATATCTCCACCTGGAGGAGAAACCGCTCCGATAACTGTAAGTGCTCCTTCTCTCCATCTCTGTCCAAGACAAATTACTTTCTCCCGCTCTTTCATAAAACTCAGCAGCTCTTGAACCTAGATACGCTGGATATCCTTCATCTCCTGGCATTTCTTTCAAGCCAGTCAGACATTTCTCTAAGTGCTTCTGCCCATCTTGAAGTAGAATCCGCCATTATTGCCACTGAATATCCCATATCCCTAAAATATTCTGCAATTGTGATTCCAGTATAAATACTAGCTTCTCTGGCTGCAACTGGGTATATTTTGAAGTATTTGCTATAAGTACAGTTCTTTCATTAATGATTCTCAGTTTTGGTCTATTATTTACGGAAATTCCATAAGAACGTCGGTCATCTCATTTCACGCTCTCCACATCCCACATACACTATAATTTCAGCATCTGCCCATTTAGCCATTTGGTGCTGTACAACTGTTTTTCCAGATCCAAAAGGTCCTGGTACACATGCAGTCCCACCTTTAGTTACAGGAAAGAATGTGTCAATTACTCTTTGTCCTGTAATTAACGGAGCCTCTGGGTTTAATTTCTGCTTGTATTTTTCTTCCACGTCTTGCGGGCCATTTTTGCATCATTTGAACTTCTACTTCACCTTTTTCAGTTTCAATTACTGCAATTGTGTCAACTACTGTGTAACTCCCACTTTTAATAGTTTTCAACGTTCCTTTAATTCCAGCTGGAACCATAATTTTATGGCTTACAACTGAAGTTTCCTGAACAGTTCCAAGAATATCTCCAGTTTCAACTTCTGCTCCAACAGATAAAACAGGCTCAAATTCCCATTTTTTTATCTCTATTTAAAGGTTTTACTTCACCCTTTATCCAAAAATCTCCTGCTATTTCCTGATATTCCTTTAGTGGACCTTTCAATTCCATCAAACATCGCTTCAATAAGTCCAGGTCCCAATTCAACACTTAAAGGCTCTCCAGTTGTAAAACCTCTTCTCCTGGACCAATTCTCGATGTTTCTTCATATACTTGAATAGAAGCCTGATCGCCTCTCATTTCAATAATTTCACCTATCAACTTTTTCTCTGAAACTCTTACCACATCATATACATTGGCATTTTCCATACCTTCTGCAATAACAAGAGGTCCAGATACTTTTTATTATTCTTCCTGTTTTCAATGAATTTCTCCTTTCATCTAAAAATATATTGGGATCCTACTCCTTTTTCAACGTACTCATCTATCTTTTTAAGCCCTATCCCAGACTCCTTGATTATTCGGAATCAAAATAACAGCTGGAAGCACTTCACGATTGTATCTTTCAATAGTATTTTCAACCATAGTTGCAACTTGCTCTGTTACAAAGATAATGACCATAGTTATTACTTGCCATTTCATCTATTGTATTTCTTGCCTCTTCCTTTGTAATAACTGGATACACGTCAATTCCCAATGCCTTAAATGATAAAATAGAATCTTTATCTCCAACTCACACCTATTTTATGCATAAGTTTCACGCAACCTTTCTCTTATTTTGATCCGAACTTATATTGTTTATCTTGCTTCAGTATCATTCTTATTGCATTAATTTCACGTTCTTTTTGCAACTAGATATGTAAATAATGGCTCTGGTCCAAAATACAACATATTTTGATTCTTTATTTAATTCCATCAAGTAATTATCAGAAATTTTGCTCAAAGTTCTGATAATCTTTTTGTTTCACTAAATACTTCTAGTCCTTTTTGTCAGATATATTCCCAATTTTTCCTTCTTGAACTTATTCAAAATAGTATCTATGTGTCATTTATTGACTCAACAATTTTATTTTTGAAATTGTTCCACCTTCAAAAATAACAGTTTCCAAAAATCTTGCATCACGATTTTGTTTTTCACTCTAAATAAAGTTATCATATTTTGAAAATCAATCAGTCCTTCAACATAATCAGTAATAACTTTCACATCAATTTCTCTTGATAGTCTTGATAAATTTTTAAAATAATGTTTATCTACGAGTATATCAATTCTTTGTGGATCATGATTTTCTTCAAAAGTCCTTCTGTACTTCATTAATCGCATCCAAAATTTCCTGTGGCAAATCATTGCTTTTGTAATTCAAATTTTGTCTTAAATTTCCCAGCATCAATCGTCCCAGCTTGCATAAGCAGACTTGAAAAATCTTTTCCTGTTATTTTTGCTTTTTAACACACTTTTAGATTATGATAATCATATTTAAGAGATAAAATATCAACAATTACAGTGTTTAACCATACTTACAATGGAAAATAACACGTTCTGTTTCTCTTTCAGTATTGTTTTCATAATCTTGACTGCCTTGAATATCAGCATATCTTGAGAATATTCGTTTCTCCCAATAATTTTAGCACTTCTTCAGGGAGTTTCTACTTTCTATCATACGTTCCAGCCTATTTTAATCAAAAGCCTCTTTTCAAGTACTCTAATAGTTACGACACTTTGTCCGTAATCCATTCTATCCATTTTTCTCCTTGTTTTGACAAATTCCAGTTAATTATAAAATTTATTTTTGTAAAAGAAAATATAAAAACTTAAATTTCTATAAATTTTATTTTACATTATGAAAAAGAAGTTTTGGAAATTTCAACTTCAGTTCATCTCATAAAATCCAGTTTCACTCAAAAAGTGTAGTTTTTCCTGAATTCCATTTTCTTCAATGATAAATCCCGAAGTTACAAACCTATTTTTCCTTAACTTTTGCAGTTGAAAACTCTTGTTTTCACTTTATCTGCAAATTCTTTTTACAATTAACTCTTTTCCAGCTATAGAACTTTTTATCAATATTCTGATTCAAATAATTAATATAATCACTCTCATTCATATTAACTAAGTTTTTTCCTTTTAATTTATCTATAACTTTATTAATTACTGTCTGCTTTGCCTGTAATTTTTCATTTCTAGCCTTTTAAATTTGCGCTTGACTTAATTCTGTCAGAAAGCAGTTCACGCTCTCTTCTTGCATTTTCAAGTAACGTTTGCTTTTTGAAGCAACTATTTCAAATCATATTTCTGATTTGCTTTTTCCTCAGCATCTTTATAATTTCATCTGCTTCCGACTTTAGCATCAGTTAATATTTTTGATGTTAAATTATCTAAATTAGACATATTCATCCTCACTCATATTTACAGTGTATAGCTACCCTTTTTAAAATTAGAAATCTTCCTAGTAGCATAATTGATACAACGAATGCCAATAATGCACAAGTTTCAACCATTACTGAGTAAATAATACCTTTTGTATTTTGTTCTTCATTTTTGTGCAAGCAAGCTATACTCCGGATGCAGCAACTCTTCCTTGTGCGATTGCCAGAACCATAACCTGCTATTGCGATTGGTAAAACAAGCCATTAAAATTCCTAATCCTGTTTGTAAAAGGTCATTTTCAGGTTTTAATTTTCCTAACACCATAAGTCCGATAACAAATCCATATAATCCTTGTGTCTACTGGTAATAATTGTAATACTAACGATTTACTAAATTTTTCAGGTTCCTCACTCATAAGTCCAGTAGCTACTTCCAACTGATACCTACACCTTTTTGCGTGATCCAATACCTGCATAATAATGTCGCTAATGCTGCACCTAATGTCGCCATTACGATTCCTCCATTTTGTACTAAAAATTTGTGAAAAATTCATTTTATTTCCTCCTAATTTTTCTATGTTAAAATATATTTTTATTAAACTCTAAAATTATAAAATTAATCATCAAGATTTATATATTTATTTTTCTGTTCTAAAATCTTTAAATGGTTTTCCTCCACCTTCGTAAAATTTTCCAAAAATACTCTACTGTACATAAGTCTTGAAGTATGAACATAAGCACCTAAGAAAGATAAGAACATGTTAAATAAGTGCCCTCGCTATCAGTATTACTGAATAAAAATCATACCAAACCAGGTTTCCACCGATCGTTTCCTGCTATCATATTTATGGCTGACGCAATAAATCCACCGTAGCCCTAAAATCATAAGTCTTGAATAGATACGAAATCTCTACATAACTGAAATTCCATAAAAGGCTGTAAAGTCCGCCACCTAATTTTTGCACTGACTCCTTTAGCTTCACGTCCACCAGTAAGTACGATTTCAGCCATTCCGGCAATCATTACCCACATTGACACGTTTGCCACAACTGCTGATAAATTTATTAACTTGAATATTAGGAATAACATTCCTCCACAAGAGCCATATACCAAAACAATACATCATAAACCGCCTTCAATGATTTACCATCTCTAATTAACATATCACGCTGTGTAATCCATAACAAATATATGGATTACACCAAAATACAATTGAACCTATCAATAAATCATTATATTGCGAGGCTGGATCACCAATCTCCACATTCCTGGAATTGTCGCTCCAAAATATGAGCCATATAAAAGCCCCTCTAAAATAACAAGAAAAACTTAAATAAAAAGAAAAACTTAATGAGATTTTTCTCATTTGAGAACTTAAATTAACTACTTTTAAAACAAATATTGCTGCAAGCAATAACACAAGCCCGTAACCCACATCTGCTCCCATCATCCCAAAGAATAAAATATAAATGGTGTAACATAAAGGCGTTGGATCGATTTCATTATATCTTGGATAAGCTATACATCCCTGTCAAATTTTCAAAATACAGTTTGCAACCTTTCCATTTTTAACTTAATCGGCACTGTCTCGTCATTTTTATCTGCTTCTGTAACTTTTTAGATAATAATTATCATCCGCTTCACTTTACAACTTTTTCACATTCCTCTATTTTTCTTTTCTCTGAATCCATCCTTTTTATTAAAACAGTATTTTCAGTTTGTGCTAATTTTTCTGATTCCTACAATACGCAATTTTTATTTTGTAAATATTCATAAACCGCTTGTAAATCGTTCAAATCTTCACTATAAGTTTTAATTTTGAATTTTAATTTACGTTTTTGTTTTTACGCTTCTATTTCTTTTTGCAACTTAACTTATATTCACGTGGAACTGCATCAATATCAAGATTTTCCACACTAAAACTATTATTTCTAAAAATTTCAGATAATTTTTCCTTTTTCGTTTCGTCATTACTTGAAATTACAAGATAATAGACTTCATCTTTAGAATTTCTTAGTTCCTCATAATAAATCTTATCAAGTTCAGAAATTCTCTTCAATAAAGTTACCTTTGAGCTTTATTGGTATTGTTCCTAAAAATGTATTTACCTTTTTCCAGACTTTTTAACTCTTTAGGATTTACATCTAGCCGTTCCCATAACTCTATTTCATCATAGTTTGTATGAAATTTCTGATTTTATCTGTGAATACTGCACTCCAATCGAATTCAATTCTGAAGAAATCCAGTCATAATCCAATACCTTTTTAGACAATGTATCAAAAGTAATTATCATTTCCATCAGTATATCTCTCTAACGTGTTTTTCCTCTCATCGTACTTTTTAATAAAGAGAAATTGCATTATTCAACTGATAAAGTCTTTCGTCATATGTGCTAATTCTCGTTGTTCACATATTTTGTAACACCTTCAACTGCATCCTTGTCTGTTTCTCATTTTCATCATATATTTAATATCAACAAAATTTACTTCCTTGAATTTTGAAGTGCCTTAATATTTTTAGCTCTTTGTTCTGACAACTAATTCAAATTTACTCATTTTAACTATTGCCATTATTTCACAATCCTCTCGTAATAAATTAACAACTTCATCTATTCTCTTTTCATCAATATTAAGAATCCTGTTTACATCCTCCTCTTTACTATTCAAGGAGGGGTTTTACTTTTTCCAGCATCCTCATTGACTGATGAGATTTCTCAGCTTCAATAGGCTTCAGGGAGTATTTTATCGCTGTCATCTTTTTATCTTTTTGCTCAATATTTTCAAAAATATCTTTTGCTTTTTCATTGCATCAGCAATAATTCTATCTGATTCACTTTTCAGCCTTTTTATTTTCTAAAAACTTCTGCCAAGATATAACCTCCCTTCATAAATTATTTTTACTATACCAAATGTTTTTATATAAATAAAACACAAAAACAAATTGACTTATTAGTCATTATATATCGTTATCAATTTTTGGGCTGATTGTCAGGCTCTATTCCTATATTTTACAACTCTTTCTTGTATATATATACACTCTTAGAATTATGCTATATACTACTAATTTTTCAAATCTATATATGTTGGATTATTTGGAATAGAAAACCTTTTCTTTTCGCTTTTCTTTCTTTTGGTTTTCAAATCATCGCTATTGACATATTTATTATCTAGTCTCTCAACTTTCTCCAATTCTTTCAACTGTAATTCCTGTATTTTTCTCCCAAATTAGCTACATCATATCCGACAAAGCTCTTAATAATGCTACGGTTACAATTGTAACATAAAACAAACAGTTTTATGACCTTTTTATCAAAGTCCTGCAGTTCTAGAAAGTTTTCTTTTAATTCCTTTAGGAGCTACTATTCTTTCTCTTCTTGCATCTTCATGAGAGATCTTTGCTGTATTTTGTAATTTTTGGAACATCAAGTATTTCCATTTGCATGTTTTTGAAACACCATTCATAATCTTTCCACTCTCTTTTCAAAAATTCTAATTTTATCTGAATGTGCTCTGTTATTTTCTACTCTGATTCTTTGTAACAATTGGCTTTTCTTGTAATTATCTTTCCTAGACTTTTTGTTGCACACACATATTGGTATGTCTTTTGGACAAGTACATGGATTTTCATATTCACGAAATTTTTCCTTCACAATTCTATCTTCCAGCGAATGGAAAGTACTCACTAAAGCCTGCCGTATTAAGCAGTTTTACTGCCTTATCCAATGTTTCATTTAAAACTTCAAGTTCTTTATTTACAAAAATCCTGATAGCCTGAAATGTCTTTTTGGACAGGATGTCGCTTCATGCTTTTTCCTATTGATTTTATAACAATATCTGCAAGCTCTGTTGTAGTTTCAATCGACTTATTTTTCTATATTCTACGATTTTTAGCAATCTTTCTTGATTTTGGCTCTTCGCCATATTTATAAATACATATCAGCTATTTTCCTTTTCAGAAAAATCGTTAACAACTTCATAAGCACTTATTTCTAGTTATTATCCATCCGCATATCCAACTTTGCTTCAAACCTGTATGAAAACCTCTTTTAGCATTTATCCACATTGATTTGAAACTCCTATATCCATCAATATCCTGTTCATTTTCAAAACCTCCAGGTAAAACAGCCGTGTCGATATTTCTAAAATTATCTTGAAATATCAGGTTTTATTTCCATACTGTTCAAGTCTTTTTATGCAAATTCAATCGCCTGTATATCCTGATCGATGGCAATAACTTTTGAATTTTTCAGAAGATTTTTAGGATACCTTCTGTATGTCCACCACCACCAAGCGTGCAGTCAACATAACCGCATCATTATCTGTTATATTTTTCTATCACTTCCATCAAACAACACAGGTTTATGGTATTCCATAAAAATTCTCCTTTAAATATTTTTAATTATGAAGTTCAATTTTATACAAAACTCCTTGAAATTAATTCTATTTTAACATTCATTATTGATATAATTTCATTGAATCAATAGTTTACAATCTCATTAATTATCAAATTATTTTTATTTATTTCATAATTACTGAAACATTTTACCACACTTTTCCTTATCCATATAACTTTAAATTTTTATTTTATTTTACAACTTTTTAAAGCACAATTTCCTTTGAAACTTTTTCAGCATTTTCTTCACCCAAAAGTTCACTAATAATCATAAGTGAAAAGTCCCATTGCCGTTCCAGCACTTCTGCTCGTTACAACATTTTCCATCTGTAATTACTCTTTTCTTTTACCAAAATAGCCTTGCTCTTTGTCAAAATCCTCTTCACAAGCTGGAAAAACATACCGCCTTTTCCTCCAATTTTAAGACTTGCTAATACAGTCGGAGCTGCACATATAGCCGCACTGTTTCTTCATCTTTTGAAAATTTTAGTATACTATCTAAAAAGTTTTAGAGTTAAACAATTTTTACCCCAGCCCGCCAGTATAATATCAACATATCATATTCAGAAAAATTAATTTCATCAATTATCTTATCTGCCAATATTCTCTTTTCGCACTTTCTACAAGATTATCTTTTGTAATCGAAATTGTATCTACAGTAATTCCAGCTCTTTGAAGTAAATCAATTGCTGTAACTGCTTCAATCTCTTCAAATCCGTTTGCCAAAAATACTGCCACTTTTCTATTTTTCAGTATCTTTCTACTCCTAAACTATAAACTCGAAAAACGGTTGTTGTTAATATTCAATATCAATAAAAGAAACAAATAATAATTGTTTATAAGGCGAAAAAGGCTAATAAAACCCAACTAGCCTACAATTTATTATAATTTTTCTACAACCTCTTCAGGTGTATCTTGCTGTCAAAATTAAATTCTAAATGCATCTGCATAATTACTGTTTCTAATTATCTTTTTGATAGTCAATCCTGACGATGCACTCCATACTGAATGAATCAAGTCCCATTCCCTAGCAATAATTTGGTCGCTCTTTTATCTCCGGCAAACTCTCCACACATACTAACGTTTATATTAGCTCCATGCGCAGCATCAATTACTTATCGAATAGCTTCTAATACTGCAGGATTGAATGAATTGTATAAGTTTTGCAACCATTTCATTTCCCTCTATCTACAGCTAGAAATATTGTGTCAAGTCATTAGTTCCTATTGAGAAGAAGTCAACTTCTTTTGCAAATTTATAGGCAATAATTGCTGTTGAAGAGTTTCAACCATTATTCCTACTTTTATATTTCTATCATAAAATTTTTCCAATTTCATCAAGTTCTCTTTACATTCTTCCAAAATAGCATTTGCTCTGATTTCATTAACTGAACTTATCATTGGATACATAATTTTAATTTGTCCATATTGAGAAGCTCTCAAAATAGCTCTTAATTGAGTTTTGAACATATCTTTATTTTCTAACGAAATTCTAGATTTGCTCTATATCCTCAAAAACGGATTTAATTCTTTTGGCAAGTCTAAATAAAGGTAATTCTTTATCTCCACCAATATCCATTGTTCTTATTGTTACAGGTTTTCCCTTGCATTTTTCAGCAACTACTCTATACTGCGATATTGTTCTTCTTCTGTTGGGAAATGATCAGAGTTCATAACAAGAAATTCTGTTCTATACAATCCAATCCCTGTAGCTCCTGATTCAATTACAGCGTCAACATCATTAGGGCTACCAATATTCCCCCAAATATCAACTTTTCTACCATCAAGAGTTCTGCATCTTCATGAATTAATTTTTCAATTCCTCTTTTCTTTCTCAATTCTTCTTGTTTTTGATATAGTCCTTTACTAAATCTTCTGTTGGTTCAAGTATAATTCACCTGTTTCTCCATCCATAACAACTTCTCCATCTTTTACTTCACTAAGTCCCTTTTACTCCAACTACTGCTGGTAATTCAAGTGATCTTGCCATAATCGCAGAGTGAGCTGTTTTCCTCAATTTCTGTAATAAATCCTATGCAGTTTTCAAATCTAATTGAGCTGTGTCAGATGGTGTCAAATCCTCTGTTACAACTATTGTTCCTGGCTCTAAGTACTTAGGTCATGTATTTTCATTCCCAACAAGTTTTTAAGCCATCTTTTACCAATATCTTGTAAATCAGCAGCTCTTTCTCTTAAATACGGATCATCCAATTTTGAAATCATATCACAATATTCATTAATTCCATCATGCGACGCTTTTGCAGCTAGGGAAGACCTTCCCCTTTAATCTTATCCTCAACTTCCATAATTAAATCTTCATCTTCAAGAAGCATAATATGACCATCAAAAATTGCTGCTTTATCTTCTCCCATTTTTCTTTTACTTTTTCTCTAATTGCGATTAATTGTATTTTAGATTGTTTCAATCCATCTCTCAATTTCGCCAATTCAGCCTCAATTGTTGAATTCTCAGCCTTAGTTTCGGAATAACAATTTCCTCTGCGATAAAAGTAATACTTTACCTATAGATACTCCTTCTGAAGCACCAATTCCTGTCATTCGTTTCATTTTTCTCTCTATATATATAATTTTTATTACAAACAAATTTAAAGTGGCTTCTCATATATTTTTATATTTGAAATATTTCATAACTAATAATATTTACTTCCCATTAGCCTTTATATGATCCCTCAATATCTTAACAATTTCGCCTTTTTCCAAAATTTTTGTTGCCATATCCATCGGAGTTCCTCCATGTTTGTCAGTAATTGTAGGGATTTTGCACCGTATTGCAACAACATTTTACAATTTTTGCATTTGCTTTCAATGTCATCCTCAAGCGAGGTCCATCCATCAATAGTACTTCCAATATTTACAAGTCTTGAATCTTTTTAGCAAAATTTCCACAGCCTCTTCATTTTCATAGTATGCAGCTGTTCCAGAGTTGTTCTGTTAAGAAATTGGATGTGTTTCATAAGAATTCGCACCATTTTCTATCAAGTTTTTAAAATTTTCCTGATTCTTTGCTTCAATAACAACAATAATTGGAGTATAACCATCCTGACTCTTTGCATTGACATCAATCGGTTTTCCTCCACCTTCAAAATAATAATGATTCATCTATATTAACTCCATATACTCCCACAGGCCTATTTACAATCTCATCTGTCACTCTTTTACGATTTGCAATATTTCTTTCTGTTGCAGAGACTGTACATATTTATTATTATGGTACGTATAGCATCAAGAACTGATTTTAGATGTCTTTCTTTTCATCTGCCTCCTGTCACAAGATTTTCTCCAGTATTGTATTTAAAATTTAAAAGGAAACATTATGTGACTGAAAGTTACCAAAATCATAATAAAAATCATTTTATAAAATACTTTTTCACTTTTTATACCTCACTAATAATATTATACCATATCATTTAAAAAGTGCAAACACTTTTTCCTGCTTTTACATTTTTGTTCTTTTATCTTTTTGCTAAATTTATAATAATTTTTCAAATTTATTTTTCATACTATTTTCTATCTAGCAGCATAGTGTATATTTAATAACTTTTGAATTGCATATATTTTTCTAGCAGAATTTGGTATTAATACAAATATTTAAATTATACTCAAACTTATTTAAAATTTAACTAATAAAAATTATATAAATTAAAAGGCTTTAATAAAAATACTCCTATTTTTAAGTTCGAGTTTAAACAAAATTTTACTAAGATTAATAAAAATAGTTATGAAAATATACCAAAACTCTCTTTAACATAAAACTCCTCAAAGTTATTTTGTTATGTATTTATTCCATAACTATTAATTAATTTATTTTTATTCAACTTTTTGCAGTACATCAAAACTCTATTTAATCTAATATTCTAAACACTATTTAGAAAGACTGTCGTATCTTTTTGCAAGTTTTAGCTCTTTCTTCTGTCATAGAAAGTCCAGTTCCAGCTGCTCCAAACACAACCATTTTTAGGTCCATCCTCTTTATCATTCAACGCTTTTTATAGCCACTTTCCTGTCATTTAACCATTTTTGCTCTGTTCAGCCTTAAATTTTGACTGTTCTTTTTGCTGGTAGTCAAAATTAAATCATACACTTTTGTTCATTTCTTTTTCCCATTCATCTGTTAATTCAGAGCTGGCATTCAACATATCTGCTGTGGTTCCTTCAAACTTTGATTCAGTCTTTCTTCCGCAACTTTCATACGTTCCTTTAACCCATCTTCATATTTTTCCAGCAAACACATTGCTCCTACAAGTAATAATCCTGTTATTAGTAATTTTCTCATTTTTCATCAACTCCTATTTTAATTTTTACCTTACAATTTCTATTCTTTACATTGATATTATATCACACAATTTATCATAAAAATACATAATTTTTATTTTAATCATAAATCGGATAATCTTTCTAATCAAGACACTACCTTCCTCCTCTATCATTAGCTAAATATGCATCATGTTCCTCTACAAGTTTTGGTTTACCACTTTTCGCCCCTTCCCATGCAGCGGCTCCAGCTATTCCAGCCAGTCCTAGTGCTGCTGCATTATAAATTAAGTGTACAACTGTTAACACTAAACATCATCACAAAAATCATAATTCCGATTTTAATTTTACTTTTTACACAATTATCCCTTCCAACTCTCAAATTTTTTACGGTAATTGATTTTCTCTTTTATTTCACAACACAATTATACAACACCTTTTTAAAAAGTCAATATATTTTTAAATTATATTTATGTTTTATTTTTATGGTAATATATTAACTGTTTATTAGATTATAGAAAAGATAACAAAAATTTAAAATTAATGTCAACTTTCTATTTAAATATACAAATTAACTTTTATACTTTTTATTCATAAAACTTGGTAATTTAAAATTACTTTTCTTTCACTGTTTTTCAGATTTTTCATTTATATCTTCATTTCCTGAATCAGAATCATTATCATTATTTTCTGAAGAATCATTTGGATTATCATCATTATCCTTTTTATCTTTATGTTTCTGTAACTTTTTCCAGTTCACTTTCAGAAAATTATGTTTTTCTTCATCTGTTTTTCAGCACTCTCTATTGTTCCTTCAGATGAGTTTTGAGTTTTAATTTTTCTTCTAACTCTTCAACTTTTTCCCATCAATCTGATATTATTTCTGCATTTTCTTCTTTTGCTCTTCATCGATATTCGAATTATTATCTTCTTCAATATTTTCAGAAGCTTTTAAAAATTTGTTCTGAAGTCTCCTCCTTTGATAATTCTTCAACTTCATCTCCAGTAATTGTTTCTTTTTCAGTAATAATTTTACTACTTCTTCTAGTTTGCTCCAGTTATCCTGTAAAAGTGTTCAAAGTATTTAAATACTCTTCTGTTAAAAATTTCTTTCTTATTTCAAGATCAATTTCCTTACTGTTTCATCACTTTTATTTGGAGCAAATGAATATTCGTCATCTGAGTTTTCAAAGTTAATTGGTCCATTTCTTACTCCATACCAACACTCAACGCTCTTTACTACATTTAGCACGTTTTATATCAGAATAAGCTCCTGTACTTACATCATCAAGCCCAATTTCCTCAGCTGCAGTCCACCAAATCAGCACCTTTATCCTCAGCTAGCATTTGTCTGCTTGTAGTTACTAACTTTTCTTCAGGGTGGCATCATAAATCCACCAGCATCTCCTCTAGGAATTATTGTTACTTTATGAACAGGGTCCAGCTCCTGGTGTCAATTCAGTCATAATAGCATGACCAGCTTCATGGTAAGCTAATAGTTTTCTCTTCGGTTTAATAATTTTACCTTTTTGACCAAGTCCCATTCCAATTTTATCCACAGCTTCATCTAAATCAGCCATTTTTATCGTGTCACTATGCTCTTCGTTGCTAAATTGCCGCTTCATTTAATAAGTTTGCTAAATCAGCTCCAACAAATCCTGGTGTAATTTTAGCAATATCTTCCAAGTCTTACATCGCTATCAAGTTTTTATTTCTTGAATGAACTTTTCAATATTGCAACGCGTCCTTGCAAAATCAGGGGCATCAACAGTAACACGTCTGTCAAAACGTCCAGCACGCAATAATGCGGGATCAGCATCTTCTCTATTTGTTGCCGCAAGCACGATAACTTTGTATCTGTTTCAAATCCATCCATTTCAACTAACAATTGATTTAATGTTTGCTCACGTTCATCATTACTTCCGCTATTTTTCCAACACTTCTTCTTCTACCAATAGCATCAATTTCATCTATAAATATGATTGAAGGACTTGATTCCTTTGCTTTTTCAAACATCCTTACACGTGATGCTCCAACACCAACAAACATTTCTACAAATTCCGAACCTGAAATACTAAAGAACGATGTCTCCAGATTTCTCCTAGCTTTTTGCAAGCAATGTTTTACCTGTTCCTGGTCTACCTAACAAGAGAACACCTTTTGGAACTCTTTGCCCCAGCCTTTGTATATTTCCTCAGGATTTTTAAGAAAGTCAACAACTTCTTTTCAGCTTCTTTTGTCTCCGTCAACTCCTGCAACATCATCAAATTTTACATCCGGTTTTTATCAATCTTATTTACTCTTGATTTTTCCAAACCCAAAAGATATTTCCAGGTCCTCCACCTTGAGATCCGCCAACCATCTTTCTAGCAAGATATACCATAAGCCCAATCATTATAATCATTGGTAAAAATTGACCTAATAACAGTAAGAAAAAGTTTCCGCTAGGAAAGGTTGCAATGAATTTAATCTAACACGTTTCTGTGCAATTGCATTAATAATTATTGGCTCATTTCCAACTCTATCTGTTATGTAAAATAAAAGTACTTCCTTTGCCATCTTCCTTTACTTGTGCAATTAACTTATCATCTTTTTCATCGATTTCAGTAAAATCACCTTTTTGTGTCTTACCCACAAATTCTGTATAAGAAATTTCCTTTTTATTTTGAAAAACAGTTTGTATATCTCGATGGAATATCGCTGTAAAAACTACCAGCAGTACTACAAAACAGAAATCCTGAAAATGGTGGTTTATCTCCATTATCCTGTCTATTATTTTTCTATTATTATCTTTTTCGTAATTCTTCCAGTCGTTTTCTAATATCGTTTTTATCTCTTTCTGCCATTTTTCCTCCCTATTATTAATAGTTTACTTTTTATTGCTATTTTCTAAATTTTCAATATCTTTATTTGAGATTTTTCCAAAAATTTTGAAAACTTTATATCTGAAATGCTAATATTTCTTTTATTTTTATTATTATCAATTTCTATTTTACTAATTTCAGTTTCTAAACTCTCCAAAACTTGAGCATCTTCAATCTCTATAATGGGAATAAAATCCCTCTCCATTTCATAATCTTTTTCATCAATAAGAATTTTCTTAACTTTTTATGTCCCTAGAATTTTTAGAAAAATTCTATCCCCATCTTTTTCGACTTCTGACAATAATTTTTCCATCCTTTATTTTTCATCATCAAATTTATAAAAAAGTGTAGTTTGTATTTTTGTTTATAAAAATAAGTTTTAAAATCCTGAATATTTTCATATAAGATTATCTCGTAATTATACCATTCAATACTTTTGATTTTCCTTTAAAGTTTTTAATTTTATCAAAGATTTTACTATTTTTATCACTTTTTCTGTTTTCTCATCTACAATACTAATAATTTTTAATTCCCCATATATATTTTGCAAAAACTTTATTTTTACCTAAATAAAATTCTTTTTGAACCTTCATTCTGTAATTTCCCATTTTCCGAAAAAAAGACTTTTATAAATCTGATTAATTTTTCTCTTGAGATTTCTACATTATTTCGTTTCAGAAGTTGAATTAATTCATCTTTATGATTTATAGTCTCCTCATAAATATTAGAAAATGTCAATTTACAATTTTCTTTTTCATTAATTTCTTTTATCAGAGAATCTATTTTTGTCTAAAAAGTAGGGTTAATATTTTCGAAATCAGGAAAAAATTTTTATTTCGGATAAAGTTTCTTGTATAGTCATTTTTATTATTGGTATAATCAATTATGTATTTGTAATTTTTATAAAAAGATAAAATTTCACTTTTTCAAAAATCTAAAATTGGTCTTACTATATTTTCTCTTGTCTTCGGAATACTTTTTAACCCTGTTACCGATGTACCCTTAAAAGATGAAAATAAAGGTCTCTACATTATCATCTCAAATTATGGCTCTAGCAATCTTGTTATATCCTATCTTTTTCTAATATTCTCCAATAGCCTCATATCTCAATTCCCTTGCTGCCAATTCTATTGACTTTTTTTATTTTTGTTGCATACTTTTTACATTAACACTTTCGATATAATAATTAACATTATTGGAATTTGAAAAATTCATTTATAAATTTCAAGTCGTTTTCAACATCATGACGTAAGTTATGATTAATATAAACTATTGAAATCTCTATTGAAATTATATTTTTAGTAAATTAAGAAAGTGATAAAGAAAAACTGAATCAGGGTCCTCCAGAAAAAGGCAATAAGAATCTTGTCTTTTTCAGATACCAGCCCTTCGCTTTATAACTTCCTCTAATTTTGATATCAATTTTTACTTTTTCCATCAATTTTTATTCCTAATCTTGATTTTCAGGTTTATTTTAACTGTCCGCTTTCACGACGTTTTTAAATGTTCCTCATGTGTTTTTGAATAATATGTTTTTCCTTTATATGTGAAGATAAATTATCTGTCTTTTCTGCATTTAAAAACTGCCTTAAAAGTTTTCTATTGGTGGATTTCAATTGGCGTTGGTGGCAACCACTTTAACTTTATATGAATTATATGGTGTATTTTGAGATTTTTAATTCATTTCTTGATGCTTGTCTTCCCAATTCATATTTCAAAGTTGCATCTGATTCCAATTTCATTCCAATTTCCAATCTTTTTCAAAAATATTCCTGCAACTTTTTGACATCTACAGCATCAGGCACTTCCGCTTCCACTATTGAGCTATTTTTAAATTATCATAAAACTTTTGTTTATCAGGATATTTTTTCAGGTGGAAATTTTTCAAAATTCACCTAAAATAGTTTGAATAACCTGTTTCGTTGTAACATTTTCAGAAAAATATAAGTTTCAGGATAAAAATAACCTTCAAAATTATTATTTTCATGTGGATATGGAAAGTCCATTTCACTAAGGACTTTGTTTATTTCTTCTCTATTCCCAAGTTCTAATGCTTCCATCCTTGCAAACACTTGCTTTGAAGTAAATCCTTCAGGTATTGTCAATCTAACTCCATTAGTTTCACTGCTCTTAATTTTTATAATTTCATATTTTGAGAATTTTTCCATTAAATTTATAAGTTCCTACTTTTAATTTTATATTTCCACCATTTAACTTTAAATATATTTTATCTACAATTCCATATTTTAACTTTAAATCTTTGTATATCTGTGCGAAATTTGTTCCTTTTATATTTATATTAACATTTTATATTCTCTTTTAGCAAAAAGAAATTATAAAAAGTGTTACAAACATAAACAGTATTAAAAAGTAATATTGTATAGACAATTTTTAGTGTGATTTTTCATTTTTCTCCTAAATATTTGTTTTATATAATTAAATTGAAATTTTTATATTTTTAAAACTTATATTTTAAGTAAAATATTTTTACTGAAATAATTTTTAAAGTATGATTTTAAAACAATGTATAAATTTTAAGTTTATCAAATAGTATACAGTAGCTTGATAATTATTTATTATAATTAATGCCTCTTATTTGTTTCTGTGTCATTACTGTTATTTTTGTGTTAGTTTCATTTTTAAATCTTTATCATTTTATTTCATAACTTCTACGTTTTTAGGACCATTTTTGTTTCAAGTTTAATGTATTTTTCTTTTTCTTTCTTCTTTCAAGCTCTTTTTGGCATTCAATTGTGTCAATTTGAAATACACTCGCAGGATTTTTCGCTTAATTGCTTTTTCTAATTCATCTGTTCTATTCTTCAATTCAGCTTTTTCTTTCATTTTTCAATTTCCCTAATATTTTTATTTTACGTCATAAAAACATTTTTAGATTGTTATTATTTCCAACAATTTTTCAAATTCACCTAATTCTTTATCCTCAAGTGAAATTTTTCGTTATTTGGGTAACGTGAAAAATACTTTTTGTAGTACCGTTGTTATATCTTACAACCATGTATCTATAATTTTATCAAAAATACAATTTCATTTTTGTATTTTTAAAATATCAATATTCAAATACGTTCTCTTTTTCATTAATCCATCCTCTGTATCTTTCTTCACTCCATTTGTCAGTTTTAGGATCAAAATAACTTTAATAATAGCGTATCCATTTTCTTGCTGTAAAAATCATATCTTACATTTTTAATTCTTTTTCTGCATTATCATCAGTTTTATCAGATACCACCTACACTTTTTGAAATTTGAAATTTTATAATTGGATTAACTTTTTCATCTATTTTTCTAATAACCGTTCAAATTTATTGACTTTTTCCATCTGTTTTACTTCTTCTTCATCCTCTATCTGATCCAACATATCAGATTCATCTTCATTATTCTCTTCTATATCGCTATTTTCATCTTCAAAAATCATTAATATTGTTTTTGTTAATGATAATATCAACTTTTACGAGCCTCATCTTCAAGTTTATTTTTACTCCAGAACTTTTTATTCTCGTTAGCAAAAAGTTACAATGAGAATATCCAAAAACAAGTGGCAATATAAAGTCTCATTTTTCATATTGATTATATATATCCAAAGCATTCACCTTTTTCATTTCTAAAATTATAATAGATCAAAATCTTAAAACTTAAATATTTTTCATTCTGATTTTTAGAATTATTTCAAGAATATTATAACTTTTAATAATTATATCATACGATTCCTTAATTTGCAAATTAAATATTTCTTTGTAATTAATCATACTTTTTCTTACAAATAACTATTTTATCTATGTTAGTAGACAGTTTTTGAATACCGTATATTGTAATTTTTATAAATTATATATGATTTTTAAAAAATGTCGTATAATTTTTATTACAGAAAAACAATTACCGTTGATAAAAGATAGGGAAGAAAAATGATTATTATGAAAAAGGGGTTTAAGCTTTTAACAATTATTCTAGCAATGTCATCATTTAGCAGCTGTACAAAGCAATGGCACTTGCAGGAAGTGAAAAAGGCAGATTGAAAAACTATGTGGTCATACTATTGAAGAATCAAAAACGTTGTGCTGTCTCAAGAGTTTCTACTGGAGAATGCTTAGAATGGAGAAAACATAACTAATATTTGTTTTAATTAAAAATGAAAAGAGAAGAGAAGGTTTTAAAATGAAAAGTTTAAGAAAAATTATCTGTCATTATTTGTTGTGATGTCAGTATTTACATTTGCAAAAGGATTCAGGTTCAAGCATAAGATTTGGAGTCCTAGAGTTGGATATGTAACTGTTCCTGCAAACTGGTAGCAATTCGGAGATCGATACTTCACTCTAGCCATAGCAAGTATCAATAGATAACACAAATATTATAACTTTAGATATTGTTGCAACTAACGGAAGAGGTGCTGCAAAAAGAGCAGCTGAAGTAATCATTCAAAATATATTAATCTAGGAACTCCTGAAGATAACATTTTGAAGGCAGCGTTAACATAAATGGTTATGAGGGAGAACAAGTGGCAATAGAATATGATGATGGAAGTGTATTACCAATGTACTACATTGAAGCTAACGGAAATATCTATGCATTGCTCAGGAAGGGGAACGTGAATATCAGAAACAATTAGCAAAAAGTAATCAAACTTGAGTCCAGAAGATAAATAGGAGACTGTTCAAAACTCAAAACAGTCTTTTTATTACCATTTATTTTTACTAAAATCTTCCACCAATATCTTTTCTAAAATACATTCCTTCAAAATTTGCAGTTTTCAAAAGTTCATACGCTGTGCTTCTTCCAGTGTATTCCCAGAGCTACAACATTTAATACTCTTCCGCCATTAGTCAACAATTTTCCACTTTCAACTTTTGCTCACAAATAAACACTTTGTTATCGTCAGTTTCATTAAAATCAAGAACTCCTGTAATTTCATCGCCTTTTTATAACTTCGGGTAACTCTCCAGCAGCGGCTACTACGCAGCATGAATGTAATGGTTTCCAATCAACTTTAACTTCCGATAATCAAAAGATTTTTCTATTAACTCAAAGCAAGTCATTTTCCAGGCTTGGTAATACCGCCTGTGTTTCGGATCTCCCATTCTCATATTGTATTCAAGCAGGTAACACCTTTTTAGTAATCATAAGTCCCGATTACTCCTTCAAAATCCATTCCTTCAGACTGCATTCCCTTCAAAGTCGGCTCCATTATATCTGACTTAAATTTTTCAAAATTTCGTCTGTAACAAAAAGGATTCGGACTAATAACTCCATTCCTCCTGATTTAATCCAGTTTCATCTTCTCCAATCTTTTTATGATCCTTTGCTGACAACAGCGGTACAATCACTTTACTGTCTGTAAATGATAAAAATTGAGCTTCTACTCCATCCGGAAATTCTTCAATTACAACTTGACTTCCAGCATTTCCAATTTCTCATCAACCATTATATCTTCCACAGCCTTAATAGCTTCATTGAGATTTTTGAGCAATAATAACACCTTTTTCCAGCTGCAAGCCCATAGCCTTTATAACCACAGGAAAAATCTTTTCCAGTTATTCCAAGAAATTTTCTTAGCTTTTTCAGAATTATCAAAAATTTCATAAACTGTGTCTTTATCCCATATTTTCATAAAATCCTTAGAATATGCCTTACTTCCTTCAAGAATCGCAGCCTTTTTATCAGGCCCAAAATATTTTCAGTCCATTTTTATGAAATTCATCCACAATCCCTGAACAAACAATTCTTCACTTCCCACAACTGTTAATTCCACATTATTGTCTTTTGCAAATGAAATATACTCATCGATTGATCCTAAATTAACACTTTCAGCATTTGGTAACATTTCTACAACAAGCATTTCCTGGAGCTATAAATATTTTTCCACCTTTTCATTTTGAGAAAGCTTCCAACAATCATGCTCCTTCCACCAGCACCTACAATCAATATTTTCATCACTTTTCCTCCTTCAGCATTCTAAATTTTGACTAACCTATTACATTTTTGAATATATTTTAGCACATTTTTAGTAATATTAAATGCAGAAAGTTGAAAATTCTTTATGAAAATCATACCCTAAACCTCAATGTTGATTTAACTATGGTTATATTAAGAGGTTTAGGTAATTTCTATATTATTTTTATTTTTATTGATTTTAATGCTCCATATTTCTTACTGTGTTTTCAACATTTACACTTCCTGAAATTAATGCAGTTTCGAAGTTCTGACTCCAGGCATAATGGAAAAATATAGCATCAAAAGCCAGTATCATACAAAATTTCGTAGCCATTTCTAGATCAGCTATTCCAATTACTGGAATATTGTATTTTTAGCAAGTTCTGCAGACTCCAAAAAGGTGTTTTCCATAAATTGTCTGTTTATCCATTCCACCTTCTCCAGTTATTGCATCCGCATCTTTGTCAGTTTTTCCTCAAGATCGACAGTATCAATAACTATTTCTACCTTTTTCAGTATTCCTCCTAAGTCAGTCAATCCTGTCAGACCTCCAGCAGCTCCTGACCAGGAACATTGTTTATTTCATATTCAAGTCTCTTTTGACAATTTTTGAATAATGCAGCAGTTATTATCCAAAACTTCCACCATTTGAGAGTTGCACTTTTGAGGCCCAAACACGTATGCTGACCCGTTTTTACCAGTTAACGGGTTTGAAACATCACACGCAACTAAGATTTCTACCTTTCTTAATCTTTCGATCATTTGAAAAATCTATTTTAGATAATTTTCCCTGGTTCAAATCCACCAAATCCAATTTCTCTTCCATTTCATCCATCAATTTAGCACCTAAGGCCTGAAAGCATTCCAGCTCCGCCATCTGTTGCTATCACTTCCACCTATTCTAAAATAATTCTTTTCCACATCGTGATCAAGGCCTAACATTAATTGCCCTGTATCCGTAGGTTGTTGTTATATATGGATCTCTCTCTTTTGGTATCGCTCTATACCGCTCGTTGAAGCCATCTCAATTATAGCAATATTCTTATCTCCTAATATTCCATATCTTGAAATAATTTTTCTCTCAATCAGTTTAAAGTTTTCTTCATTGTAGATTTTACCATTTGTTGCATCTATTAGAGATTCTAATGTACCTTCTCCATCAGCCATAGGAACTTTTACTATTTCATTGAAAATATTGATAAAATTCCTTTCTGCTAATCACATACTTCTTTGCTGACATGCTTTCCTTAAATGAATCTGTAGCTATTACTATCATGTTTTGCCTCCCAATCTATAGTCCAAAGAAATTCCAAACAATATTGTTGAAACCACAGTCAATGCAAATCCTATCAAACTTTCAAAATGGTATTAATAAAGTCTGTCTTTTATTTTCCATATTAACTGCTCCACCAGTAGCATGGAAAAGCTTCCATGTGGCAAGTGATCCAAAACTGTCGCTCCACTATGAATCATCGCAGCCGCAGCTAATAGTGAAATCATTGATGGTCCAAATACCTTGCTTGCACAGCAGTACCTGATGTTGTAGAGGCTGTGGCAGAACATCAATATTCCTGAAAGCGGTGCTAATGCAGCAGTGCCGTTGAACTTAATAATGCTGTAATTATATCCTTGATATTTTGACTTTGAGATTATTCCTGCTAAAGTTCCTGTTCCTATCAATATTATTGCTACCATTATCATTTTACTTAATCCTAACTTGCGGTATTCATTTATATTCTTAATTTCTTTTCCCATGCAATACATCATTAAACCACCTACTGGCAATGCAACTAACGGATCATAACTACATTTGCAATTGGACGTAAAGCAAGCAGCACAGATTGCAAAAACTGGTCCTATTATTGATGCTGTAAAGAAGGCTTTTCTTTTATTTCAGTTCCAACTTCTATATCAGGAATCAACTATTTTAACACCTTTTCGTGTTAATGAACTTTGCAATAATTACTGTAATTACTATCCCAACTATCGATGGAATAATTCACTCGAACATTACCGAAGTTAAGGGGAATATTAAATGATTCTGATGCCGCTATTGCATTTTGGATTTGGAGAAATTATATTTCACATTTTCCTCCACCAATCATGGCGATTAATATTGAAGTTTTTGATATGTTTACTCTTTTGGCTAGAAGCTAAGGGTATTGGTGATACAGTAATTACTGCAATATCTATAAATACACCTACAGCTGTTAAAATAAATGTTGATATGACTAATGCAAATATCGCTTTATTCTCCCCCATTTTGTCAACTATTGTCTCTGCTATCTTATTAGCTGCTCCTGTTTCTATAATACCCTGCAAGAACTCCTGCTGTAACAATCCTCAAAATAGCAGCATCATTCTTGAGCACCCTTAATCATAAAACTTGGTATCTGTCAATCCTGCTCCACCTAGCAAACCTCCCAAAAGAACCTATTATCAAGGAATCACGCTGGATTAAATTTCTTTACTATAAGTACAATCGCTACCAATCCTATCATGGCTCCTGTCGCTGTAATCATTTTGTTACCTCCTAAAATATATTTTATACAATTAAATAATATTACACACTCCTCCAAAACTTAATTTATTATTAAAACAATCATACTAAAATCTAATTATGTACAAAATAAATCTTTTATTTCAAATTATTTATAAATTTTAAATTTAACTTTAAAACTAATTTTACTATAGTAAAACTTAAAAATACAAAAAGTCAATTTTTAAATATCATATTTTTATAAAAATTTTAATTATATTTATTAAATCTTTTCCTATTTCAACTTCTGATGTCGTGGACAATCTATCAAAAACAGTCATATAAAAAAATTTAGGATAAATTTTTTTTACTTCTGGTTTATAATCTGTTTTCAATATTTTTCTCATATTCTGCCTTCAAATTCTTTATTTGTCTTTCTTATCTCCTTAATTTCTTCTTTTTTTATACGATTTCGTACATTCTGTTAAAAATTCTCCATTTTTTTATGCTCTCTATTTCTTCATCTTTTAATCTTCAAAACTATTTTTAAAAATTTTCTTGTAATTTTTTTCTATTTCATTTAACTGCTTTTAGAGAATAAAAAATAGAATCTCAGCCACCAAGCTGGAAATTGATAATCTTGTATTTTTAAACTTTGAATAAATTTTTTTCGGCTTTTTCTCATAACTTCCCACCAAATAATATAGCTCTGCAAACTCTTCCTCAAAAAAATCATCTTTATTAACTGTTTCTAGCATTAATTCATTAATTTCATCCTCAATATTTTCAAATTCCTTTAATTGAATTTTTATTTGCAATATAACTATATTTTATCTTAGCAAAAATCCTCTTTTCCAAACTCAAAAATCTTTTTATTAATTCTTCCAAAATTATTTTTCGCCTCTTTATATTTTCCATTAATCATCAGCAAATTCGCATATTCAAACTTATAAATCGGATTATTTTCTAATTCACAAGCTCTTTTATACATTTCTTCCGACTTATCATATTTCCCAGCACCATAATAATCCGCCCCAAGCCCATAATAAGCCTTTAGAATTATTTGGATTAAATGCAACAGCCTTTCTCAAAGTTCTAATTGCTCTCTTACTGCCATATCTCTGATCATCATAATAAAAACCCTAAATTAGTATAAATCCGTGATTTTTTTCCTCATCAGTCAATTCATTTTTCATATTTTTAATAAATTCATTCAATAATTTATAAATATCATCCCATTGATAAGTTAATTCATTGTAAACTGCCGCTAATTGACAAATAACTTCCACATTTTTTTGGGATTTTTCTTTCAATTTATTTTTCCAAAAAATATTTTTATACTCTTCATAAACAGAATCATAATCACTATTATTTCTAATTTTTTTCTTGAATATATTTTATCCATTCTTTTTACCGTTTTTCTTTCTAAATTTTTGAATTTCATCCTGAATACATCTCGCCCACTCTTTTTTTGTGTTTGTCTCATAATTTTATTCCTTTCATATTTCTTCAATCCTCATCAATTATCAAATGTTGTGGACAATCTGCCATCCAGCATTCATATTTAAAAAACATTGTTATTTTCATCTTTAGGGCTTAAAAATCTGTATTTAATATTTTTTTCCGATACTAAATTAATATTCGCCAATCTCTTTTTCAGATTTTATAATTTCTAGTTTCTTCTTCCGTCATATCTTTTTGATATTCTTCATCATCTTTTATATCTTCAATATTTTTGTAAAAATTTCTTTTTCAGCTTTTTTTCACTATTTTATTTATTTTTTTCAAATTTTTCTTAATTGCTTTTAAGGAATAAAGATACGGTGCTATGGAATTCGCTTCTAAATAAAAATTACTTTTATCTGCATATTTACAATATTTTTTTCATAATTATCGCATAAATAAAATAAATCTTTTTATTACATCTTCATCAAACGTGTGAAAACCTTCATACGTCAACCAATTCAAATATTTTTCATAATCTGTTTTCTCCAGCATTTCAAACTCTTTTATTTTTTTCCAAAAGTTTTTCTATATTTTCAGTATCTTTATTTCCTAAATAAATTTTACAAAGAACCCTGTAAAAATGATATTTAATGTTGTTTGAGTCTTCCATTAACAAATTATCTAAAAATTTTTTTCAGCTTTTTTTATATTCTTTATTTTGAATTAAAATCAGTGCATATCCATAACTATATTTCGCTTCATCACTCATTTTGCAGGCAATTTCTATATTTTCAAGAGATTTTTTTGATACATTTTAACATGAAAAACAAATACCTGCAAGTCTGTAATAAATGTCTGCATTATTTGAATTAATTTTTATTGCTTTTTCAAGATAATCAATAGCCTTTTTCTTCCATACATCCCCTATCTTCACACAAATAAGCCAAATCAGCATACATTCTAAACTTTTTCATCTTCTGTTAAAATATCAAAATTCCTTTTTCAAAAAAATGTTTCTAAAATTTCTATACCGTCGCATTTCCTGCTCAAATAGCAAACTCCCGCCAACTGACAAACGACTGAAACATCCTCAGGATTTTTTTACAGTTTCCTTTTAACAAGTATTTCCTATAATTTTTCAAGTGCAACATCATATTCTGTTCTGTCTTCATTTTCCAATTTTTCCCATATTTTATAAATATTTTTTTCATACCTTCATTCAATTTAACTTCAATATCCAATTTCATCTCCGATTTTTATTTTAAACTTATTATAACACTTTTTAAAAACAAAAAGGTTACAATTTTACTTGTAACCTATCTTCTTTCACAATTTATTTATTCTACTTTTAAATTTCATAATGTGTCCACATACTAATGATATTTATTCTTTTCTCTTCTTCTATAACTTCATACACTAGCCTGTGCTGTTTATTAATTCTTCTTGAATAATAACCTTTCAAATCTTTAGTTAAAATCTCACTTAGGACGGTGGTGTTTGAAAAGTTTTTCTTTATAAGAGTTTATTAATTTTCCACATTATTTTTAATGCTGGAAATTGCTTTATTTTTCTCTTTATCCTTATTAGCTTTTTCAAAATATAAATTTTGTACTCTTCTACCATTCAAAAACCTCGTAATCTTCATCAGAAGCACTTTTTTGCCGCTTCAATTTTTCTTTCATATGTTGGATCTGATAACAAGTATAGAGTTTTCTAATAAACCGTTGTGTTCAGCTTCACTAATAATAATAGCATTTCCTTTTAGTGTTCACATTGATAACATCATTATAGTCAATTGCCGATTCTAAATAAGAAAAATAAATTTTTCTCAAATTAGTTGCATTTGTATTTGTCATAAAAATCACTCCTTTCAGCTATGTACATAATACAGTACATCATTATAAAAGTCAAGCAACTTTTTATAATTTCTATTTTCACCTATTTTTATAATCTTATCCACATTATTAATAACTTCATGAGTCATATTTCGTTAATTCCACATTTTTCCAATTGGAATATACCATAAAATTTTTGAGAAATAATCTTTTTAATTTTTATCAGAAAAATCATAACCTGCGACTGCATAAGGATAGTTTTTCATTATTTTCAAATCTTCATTAGAAAGTTCCTTTAATTCATCTGGTGTTAAATATTCTGCAGTGTAAGCCACTTTTGTTAGTCATCTCTATATTTAAAGCCTTTTTCAGTCTTTTCAGGGAAAGAATAATTACCGTTCAGATATGCTATTTCTGATAAGTTAAATTCATCTTCAGGACTAAAATTCTTTGTTTTAAAATGTAAATATCCTTTTTAATTTTGCATAAAGAACTTTTATATTGTCCGTCTCTATCGTAATAATTTTTGTATCCATAATCAATATTTCCTTCTCCAGCTAATCTTCCAGTCTATATTTTTCCATTCTTCATTTTTGTTCAGGTATTGCAATCAAAGGCTTCCAGGCTCAACAATTACTTCAAAAGTCATCCACTTTTTGATTTTTCCATTTTGAAATAGTAGACCATACATAGTTAAAGTCATTATATCCGACACCGCCACTTCCATCATAACGATAACTATGCTCAATTACATTTTCTCCCTTTTAAGTTTGCTTTAAAATAATAAACATAAGCTATTTTATAATAGTCGGCTTCCTCTTTTGCCCTTTTCTTCGTCTTATTCCTTAAAATATTTTTCACTTCTTCAAGTACATCTTTTGGAACAAAAATCAGTTAGTCTGTAGAAACTGTATTTACACTTTTCCATTTACAACAGTTTCTAAAATTTTTAAAATGATTAACTTCATCCCATTCCTCATTTCCACCTTCAGGCGTAATAAACCCAATGATTTCTCCCTCAGCCTCAGGACTATCAAACACAAATCTTACAGTTACCGCCATTTCATTTCTGGTCCATACTCCCCTTGACTTTTTCCAGCTTAAAAGTGAAGTTTCTCACTCTTTTATAGCAATATTAGACACATTCATTGGAACAATATGTCCACCTTCGAACAAATTCGATCATTTGCCAGTAAATTTGTACCATAAACATTAAGCAAAATAATAAAAAGTATTCTAATCTCATAGCAACCACTCCTATTTTTCTATTAATGTTTTCATTATAAATTATACCTTATATTAAATTTTAGTCCAATATCTTTAATTTTTCCATTTTAGAAAAATTAAAGGATTACTCCTGTTTTACACAGGAATCAATCCTTGTTAATCTCATTAAATTACTTATCTAATTACAGATTTATTAATAACATAGACAAAGCAAAAATTTTAGAGAAACTATAAATTTACTGCTTTAAGAAATTTTTAAAAATTTATTATGCTTCGCTTATTCTTTCCCCTTTAAAAACTTCTTCATTAAAGTTCCCATTTCTTTGTCTACAACAGTTGAAAACTACCATTGCACCATTTTACATTTTTGTTGCTGTACGTCCCATATCTATTATTGAGTCAGTGGCGTACTAAAAAGCTACTGGAGCAAAAGCAATCCCATTCCACCCTGGTACGACTGTCGCCTGCAATATAGGCTGTTCCCGGTACTCCTGCCATACCGAACGATCCTAATGCGATTACTGTTATAAGACTTATTAGAAATACTGGGTAATTGCAGATGCCGTTCATATTGGCAATCATTATTGCTATTACTGCTGGAAATACTCCTGCCAACCATTCATTCCTATTGTTGTCCCTAGTGTCTGCCGTAAAGTTTGCTGTTGCTGAACTTACTCCTACTTCTTTTTCCAATGTTTCAATTGTACTGGGTAAAGTTCCCATGCTTGAGTTGTTGTAAATGATAGAACTAACGGTGCTGTTACTTTCTTGTAATATCTTAGTGGATTTACACCATGTATTGCAAGATTTACAGATTGCATTATTACAACCAGTCCTAATGAAATAAACATTACAATCAGATATGTAACAAGATTTTTAAATACTTCAAGCCCATAAGAAGCCGTCAAATCAAACATCAATGCCGCAACTCCATACGGAATTATTTTTATTATTGTAATCGTAACGCTTGTCATTACTGAAAATAATGCTTCTGTTACGTCCTTCAAAGGTTTTATTTTTTCAAGATTTTAATCCAACTCGGTTTGTTGCAAATCCTAAAAACGCTGTAAATATCACTACTCCAATAACACTTGTTTCTGTCATAGCCTTAAAAATATTTGACGGTATAAACGAGACTACAACATCGACAAGACCTTTATATTCCCCTTTTCCAGCCCATGCTTCCATTCCTTCAGGCAATTTCATTCCAACTCCCAGCTTAAATGTCATTGCAACTACAATTCCAATAATCGCCGAAATAGCCACAGTCGCTGTATAATAAACTACTGATTTTTATGGTAAGTTTTCAAATTCTCATTATTTTTAGAATTAATTATCGAATTATAAACAGATAGCCCAACTAACGGAATAACTATCATTTTTAAAAGGCTCGTAAATCCCTCTTCCTACTAACGAAGCTGCATTTGTTACATTCTTTATAACAACCTCATGCTCCAGCCCGCTCCCACTAATCCCAAAGTTGATTGAAATACAATTTCGCAACAAATCCCAGTACTGTAGAAATTATCATCCTTGTAGAAAACTTAAATTTTTCTTTTAAATTCACATTTATGTGAATCAATAAAAAGAACAGTAAAAATCAAACTCCCTTATCCATATGCTTGAAAACACTATCGCTGACATTTTCCTCCTAATTTTATTTTTAAAATTTATTCTTAAAATTTTCATATACAAAATATTATCATTAATTTATTTTCATGTCAGAATATTTTTGTAATTAAATCATTTTTATAACAAATTTTATAAATTAAAAAGTTTAATTTTATTGAAGTTTAGTTTCACAATTCTACAATATTCATATTTATGATTTTTGTCCTGTGCTGTAATTGAGCTCTTGTTAGTTTCGTTGCTTTTTCCAGTGAATCTAGAAAGCATCAAAATATTTTTCCAAAGTATCTATAAATTCATCCATTGCTTCATCTGTCATTTCCTACCATTTCAAAAAGTTTTACATCAGCACCTTTTTAACGCTTTGTCATTACAATAAACATTATTTCTATCTTTATAATAATTTTTACTAAGTATTTTACTACACTATCCTTATCTACATTCAATTTTGACAATCTTATTTTTCGTCAAATCAAACGGATCTTTCAATTAACAGCTTAAATACTCCATCCTTATTTTTAAAAATATTGCATACTGCAACATTAGCATTTTTACTCATATACAGTGTTCTGAAATTCAATTGGGACTATGTTTTAATTTATATTCTTTTGTAAAAACATTGCTTTTTATCTTTCAAAGAAATTATCCACTATTTGAAAAGTGCTTCTCACTCCTTCAATTTATCAAAATAAACATTATTTTTATCCTTTGAAAAACCATTACCTAATAATTTATTGAAAAGTTTTTACATCTATATTCTTAAATTTTTCATTATTGTAGTAAATGTTATTTTTGTCTTTTGAATATCCCTCTCCGATATTCTCAAAAGCTCCCTTTATCAACATTTTCCAACTTTGAAATATTATAGGAATCATCACTGTCATAGTACTTCTGTCATCTCTATAAATGCCATTCTTATCTTTTTATATATCCATCACCAATATTTTTCAAAAGCTTTCCTGTCTATATTTCTCAATTTCATTTTCAGAATAAATCCAGTTTTTATCTCTTCCAAAACCTCCACCTAAATCTTCAAAAAGTCCTTTTTATCCACGTTATCAACTTTTTCTGCATACATTCCTTGCAAAACATAGATGCCATATTTTCTAAAATAATCCATTTTGACCCTTAAATTCTCATAAAAAGTAACTTTTTCAAATCTACTGCTCGCCGCTATTTTTCATACCGTACAATCTGCCCATATAAATAAATATAATTTTTGTCTTTTTCCGAGTCTTCATCAATATTTCAAAACTATTTATATCTGCCTCCAAAATATCATATTCCTTATAATAAATAGTATCCTATCTTTTGCAAAATTCTCATTCAAAATTTTAAAACTCTTTAAATCGGGACTTTTTGTTAAATATTTTTCACTTTTTCATCATCTATCAGCTTTACAACCAAAGTTTTATGATAATCCTCATTATAATAAATTTTACCATTTTTCAATAATGTATTCAGAAAAATCCGCATTTTCCTATTAAAATTAACAAACCTAATATTCTTAAAACAGTGCTTCTCATAAAAATCCTCCTTTTTCAAATCCATCATTCCTTTAATTATCTCACAGAATAACAATCATAATAACCGTGCTGCTATCTTTTCGCTGTTTCATCTGAATCATAAAATACTTTAAAAACTCTTAACATCAGCTCCTTCCAAAAATTTTTCCATTGCAAAAATATTATTTTTATCCTTTGAATACAAATCGTTTATCAATGCAAAAAGTCTTTGAATCTGCCTTTTCTACAACACTTAATTCAGACACTTTCATTCAAAAAATATACACTTGTTCCTGTCTTTTCAGGTAATAACTCACATCATAAACATTTCCCCACAACTTCAAATCCATTAGATAAAAATCTTTTTCCAGCTTTAATTCTATAGTACACCCTATTCTTATCCGCAGAAAAAGACAAAAATCAATAATTTTAAAAACTATTTTTATCCAGTCCTTTTCAATTCATCCGCCTTCCCATTTTGCAAACTATAATAAATTCCTGTTTTGTCTTTTACATATCTAAAATATTTTATTAATCACTTCAAATGTATTATAGTCAATATTCCTTAGTAAAATTAATTTCCCGTCAAATTCAGGAAAATTAATATTTCTTTCTAAAAAGTAAACATTTTTTCCCATCTTTTAATATAATATTCAGCTCAATCTTCCTTATTCGCAATTATTTCCATCTTACTGTTTTTCAAATTATCAATTTTCCAATAAAAATAATAAAGGACATTCCCTGACTTTACCAAATAATTATTTACTCTCTCAATCGGCTTTGCCTTCTAATTTTTCAACTTTCTTACCCTTCAAAAATAGACATTATTCTCATCTTTTTCCATACCAAGTCCCTTCAATCCATTCAAATGTACCAGCCTTAGCCCTTTTACAACTTTTTCCATCATAATACACTTTCCTTTATCTGTCACATATTGATTTTTAGGCTTTTTCAGCAATGCTTTCACTTTCATTTTGCTTTTTATTTTCCATTTTTGCATCTTTATCTTCTCTCTTTCCCACAAAGCCACGAATAATTACTATCATTGACAAATATTGTCATTTTTAAAATAAATTTTTCATAAATGAGCTCCTTTTAAAAATTTTTCTCTCAAATTGAATACCTGATACTATTTCCCCATTTAAACAGCGAAATCAAAAATTCATGAAATTAAAGTTATTTTTACGAAGATTATGCTATGCTATTAAAATATCTTTAATTAAATTTTATCATTAAAGTACCTACCTTAAAAGACTTTTTATAGCTTTGTTTACAAAATATGTTTCAATAATACTTTTTATTTCTTAAATGATATCTAATATAAACATACTAATTTAATAGAATTATATCACACTTTTCATTTAAAAAGCAAAATCACAGCTAAATTAATAGACGTGATTCAATCAATTTATTCTATATTCAATCCTTGTTTAAAGTATTTTGCAATAACTGAAAAGATTTAATTTTTATTGTAAATTTATAATCAGTTCTGTTGTATCGGTTGTTAAAGCAAAATTTTATAAGGCCTAAAAACTCTTGCTCATTAATATTTTGTTTATAGAAGATGATGGTGAGACTGGTGGGATCGAGACCCACAACCCTACCGATTAAGAGTCAGTTGCTCCTGACCAGTTGAGCTACAGTCCCATATAACTAATTTACAATCCTCATAATAACATAATTTCTTTTCAATTGTCAATTTCTAATATCTAATTTCTTTTTCATATTTGTGTATCAGATGTAATACATTTGTTTTAAAATATATATATATTCTCTTCAATATCTTTAATAGTTTTATCTATTTCATTCACCATCTGCTAATTTTCAAGAGTTATCTCAATCAGAAACAACTCTACATTTAATTTATTTACTTTCCAGCTAGCTGCATCTTTATCCCTGTCTAAATGTTTTTGCATATCCTGGCTCGCCTTTTATATTTTTTGTAATCCTTTTGCACGTGCTTCCTTACAATTCTTGAAATACAACGTTTCTGAAAATGTATTTACACTTACAAATACCAATGTCAATATCACAAAAATCATTTTGGTTTCCTCCATTTTTATATTTTTAAAGCCAAAATTAACCCTATAAAAAAATCCTATCAGTTTTTGATGTTGGGGTGGTCTATATCATATAATGTGTTTTTTTTTGTTTTGTTTGTTTGGGGTAGTCTATATCATAATTTGTTTGTGTTCCTTTTAGTTTTAGTACTTCGTTATTGGGGTGTGATCATTTGTTTCAAGTCGAATAATAGTTTTGTTCCCTTCGTTGTGGGTGATCTATGTCATCCATGGCTGGAAAAATTAAGGTTGTTTTGGTCCTTGATATTTGGGTTGTCTGTATCAATAGGTATGCTAAGGATTAGTTTTGTCCCTTCGATATTGGGGTGGTCTATACCATTATATGATTGGAATAATGTGGTTTTAATTTTAGTTGTCCCTCTATTCTTAAAATTTTGATATGAGATTACCCCTTTTCATATATTTTTAGCTACAGTTTATCTATAAAAACAAATATTTGTTTTTAATTTTAATGTTTGAAAGTGTCTGATGCCAGTAAATACCATTGTCATTCCGTGTTCATCGGCGGCTTCGATTGACTCTTTGTCTCTAATTGAGCCACTAAGCTGTACTAGTGCTTTGATACCGTATTTTTGCAACTTCGTCCACGCAGTCTCTGAATGGGAAAAATGCGTCTGATGCAGAACTGCTCCTCTAGTGAATCCAAAGTCCCCTTTGGCGTGTTCAAGTGCAGTACTGAGTTGCCCCAGATTCTGTTTGTCTGTCCTGTTCCAACTCCTGTTGCTGCTCCGTCTTTTACGACCACAATTGCATTTGATTTTACGTGTTTTACGACTTTCATTCAGTTCCATATCTTTTTAATTCTTGCTCTGTTGGCTGTTTTTGGTTTACAACTCCATATTGTCAATCATCTTCTGAGTTTGTCTGCTGAACTAATATTCCGCCATCAACTTTTACATATTCCACTTTATCCTGCGGTTTTGCAACTTCGCATTTTTATTACTCTCAAATTTTTCTTGGTTTTAATATTTCGAGCTTCATCAGTAAATGCTGGGGCAATGTACGATTTCTAGGAAAATTTTATTCGGTTCCTGTGCAGTTTTTGCATCGAGTTTCTCTATTAATCGCAACAATTCCACCAAAAATTGATACTGGATCACAGTCGTGGGCTTTCTTGTAAGCTGTGGCTATCATCATCTGCATACTGCCACACCACAGGAGTCGAGTGTTTTTACAGCACAACAGGCAATTTCATCAAATTCATTGCCACTTTCCAAGCAATATCCACTATCCTGATATTATTAAACGACAATTCTTTTTCCATTTAACTGGACAAAATCTTTCATACTTCCATTTTCAGTAGTTGAAACATAGTATGCAGACGATTGGTGAGGATTTCGCCATATCTCAAGTCAAATTTCTTTTCATACGAAACATTCAAATATTTTCGGATATTGCTCTTCCAGCAAGAAATTGGAAATAAGCCGCATCGTAAGCTGATGTCAAGTTAAACACCTTCAGCCAATCTTTTTGTTTCAAATGAAACTTCACCATTTATTTTCAATTTCTTCCATAACTTTCTCATAGTCTTCTGTTTCGCAGATAACTGTAACGTCCTTGAATGATTTTTGCAGACCGAACAGAAGCATTGTGGGTCTCCTATATCAATAAATTCAATTTTTCATCAAAAGTCTTATCTGTCTGAACTTCCCTGAAAACGGATAAGATTAACAACAACATAATCAATCGTCTCTATTCCTTCTTTCAGCAATCGTATCCATATGCTCCTATTGTCCTAATCATCAAAAATTCCACCATGAATATTCGGATGCAATGTTTTCACTCTTCCATCCAGCATTTCTTTAAAATTAGTAACTTCCGAAACATCTATTACAGAAAGCCCGTTTTCCTTCAAAAACTTGTAAGTCCCTCAGTCAGAAATAATTTCCACACCTCGAGTTTAAAAACTGTGCAATTCAATATCTGAGTCTTGTCAAAACACTAATCAAAGCTCTTTTTCATTCAGCATCATTCCTCCAATATATTTTTGTTAATTTATTTTTATCCTACAAACCTTATTTATCAAGGTTGTGTAATTATTAACTTTTAAAATAAAAACTTCCTCAAATACAAGACAGTCTTTTTAACACTTTTTATTTTTAATATATATTTACTTTTTAACATTTAGCTACAAAATTATTCATTATTCAGCTATAAAATTAAATTCATACCAAGTCCTACTTTTTTCTTAATCTTCTTCAACCACTCATCTGCTATTTTTCAAATTTATTTTCTCCATGTTCATAAAATTTGATTTTTAGCAATACGTAACTG
>BNJU01002919.1_pt1 | contig 122258 bp, 151 predicted proteins | sample 8539281 | NCBI WGS metagenome assembly BNJU01 (sample SAMD00202456, study PRJDB9452) | human saliva metagenome | isolation source: human saliva | place: Japan | reverse complement strand
ATCTATTCGCAAAAGACACTAAGATCCAGCCTGGCTAGATCTTGGTGAATAGTTAGAGTATGGGCGCAAACAACTGGACAATTTCCTTGATCAGGCTTTGATACCAGCTTGTTTTGATCGTGTGGGGATAGATTTCTTGAGAAACTTTAAAAATCTCTTTGAAGTCCCTCTCAATATCGATGATAGACTGCGTTTTATAAAGCAAAACGCCATTTTCATAGTGGTGGAGCAAGCTCCGATAGTCAAAATTGATGGTTCCCACAGTAGCCACCTCTCCATCGACAAGCATTTGCTTGCTATGAAGAAATCCTGGACTGTACTCGTAAATGCGAACACCTGCAGATAGCAAGTCTGGATAGGCTCCCCGAGTAACCAATTGGATAATCTCCTTATCTGGGATATATGGCGTCACAATTCGCATATCTACCCCTCTCAGAGCTGCATTTTTGATACTTTCAGTTAGATCATAGTCGGTAATCAGATAAGGGGTCGTGATATAGACATAGTCTGTAGCTTGATTGATAAGGTTTTGATAGACCGTTTTTCCAACTTGGGCTCGGTAGATAGGCTTTGGCCCACTACTGTAAGGAATACAAAGCCCCATCCCATCTCTAGGTTGATTTTCGAGATGGTATTGGTCAAAATCGCTAATTTCCCCACGATTGATATACCAAGTTGATAAAAAGAGTCTAGTAAAAGCCTTGACTGCTGGTCCATCCAGACGAATACCGCTATCCTTCCAATATCCAAAGCGTTCGATATGGTTGATATACTCATCTGCCAGATTAACACCACCTGTATAGGCGATCTGCCCATCGATAATCATGATTTTACGGTGATCACGGTTGTTATAAGCAACGGTCAAGCGTGGAATCACCTTGTTAAATTTGTGGGCTTCAATCCCTCGACCACGAAGCTGGATGGTGTAATCTCCAGGCAAGGTTGCCATACAACCAATATCATCATAGAGGAGTTTGACTTCTACTCCTTGAGCAGCCTTTTCTTCCAAAATTCCCAAAATACTATTCCACATCAAGCCTTCTTCGATGATATAGTATTCGAGAAAGATAAACTTCTCCGCTTTTTTGAGATCCTCCAACATCTGGCGCCACATGCTTTCCCCTGAAGGGAAGAAATGGGTATCTGTTCGATTATAGACATCCGCATTCGTGTCCATACTAAGGAGAGATTTGATGACGCCGTAAGCCGACTTGTCCTGCTCTTTCAACTCCAAACGGAGAGCTCTGCTATTGTCCTCTCGGTCAACCATTGATTGGAGCTGCTTTAGCTGCTTCATTTCTTTTTTCGATAAACGGCGTTCTCCAAACATGATATAGAGCAAAGGTCCAAATACTGGCACAAAGGCTACTAACAGCCAAGTTACCTTGCTTTCTGGATTCATGGACCGATTGACAATTGATACAATGGTCGCTAAGCTCACTAAAATGACAAGGATAATCCAGAGAATCGGAGCCATCTGTCCTAGATAGAGAAATAAACCAAAGACGAGAATCAACTCTGCCAACATAATGGTAATACTAAAACCATACTTGGACATGAGTAGCTGCATTTTTCTAGCTGTCATACATCCCCTTCCTTTTCTAACATCTCCCTAATTGCTTGCTAAACTAATATTTCTACTAGTATACCTCAGTTCAGGGGTAGATGGCAACCGTTTACCTTTGCTCATGCTCCAGTCGTTCCGTGTTTAGATGATTATTACAATTTCAGAGCCAACATATTGACCGTCATACCAGCTGCGGTTCCCATAAGGTAGACGACATCTCCCCTCCTTGATCAGCCCATGATCTAAAGAATAAGCCAAGCCAAACGGTACAGAGACTGACACCATATTTCCATAGTCAGTGACGAGATTGAGGTACTGATCCTCGGCCACTCCTAGTTTTTCCATGACCAGAGGAAGAGCACGACTTGCTTGGTGAGGAATGATATAGTCCACGTCTGCCAAGGCTAGCCGTGTTTTTTCTTGAAACTCTTCAAACATGACTGGGATTTTACGAGCAGACAAGAGGAGGATTTTCTTCCCCTTCATGTCAAACATATAGTTGGTCTTCGTCGCTTCAGTGTACTCTTTTTGGTTGAAAAGAAGTCAGACCTCCACGAATCTCCGTATCGTGAGCCCCTTCTGACCAAGTACGTTGGAGACTAGCAATGACCCCTTTTTTCCTGATGACTTTTTGAAAAATAAAGGCTGCTGCCCCATCACTAAAGAGTTCAAAACTTTCTTTTTGCTTGGGATTGAGCCCTAAACTTCCAACCTCACTAGACACAATCAAGACACGATTGTATTCGCCCGCCTCAATCAAGTGGGACATGGTCGATAGAGCAGAAATAAAGCTGGTACAGGTCGTATTGATGTCCATTGCTGGAATTGAGAGTCCTTTTGCCACGCGCTCATGAATCAAGGCTGCTGTACATGGAATAGGCTGGACTCCAACGGCACTCGCCGAAACCAAACAATCAATGTCTTCTATTTTCAAATTTGCATTTTCAAGTGCCTGCTGGATAGCTGATTCTGCCAAATCTAACTGCGTTTCTTCATTTTCAACTACACGGTAACGAGTTTGATCTTTAAATTGGACAGTATGCTTTGGAAGGCAAACACCATAACCTGCGATTTCTACATGTCTTGTTACTTCTGTCATTGTCTTTTATCCTTTCATAAACGTTGGATTCGTTTGAGTTTACGGCTAGTATCCCAGTGATAATCTGAAAATTGGATTTGAGGAACTATGAACTCTTTTTGCTGGGCCAAGAGTTGGAACTGTGCTAAAATTGCTGTCTCTACGTCCTCATCTCGTCGGCTTAGACAAACTTCCACTAATTTCTCAGAATGTTGCTTAACTTGGTAATCTCCTACATTCTCCACAAAGAGGATGCAACGCCTGATAAAGTCTGGATAGATCGTTACCTGCCCCCCATTCTGGCCATCAAAGTAGAAGATATCATCAGAACGTCCTTCGACCTTGTCAATCCGTGTATAGCAGGAGCCACATGGACAAGGTTCTGGGTTTTCAACTAGGATATCGTTGAGCTGGTAGCGATAAACAGGCTGACTGCTTCGCTTAAAGTCCGTAATCACTGGATAGAAACGGCGGTCATCTAGATACTGCTTTTCCACAAAGATAATGTCTTCGTTGAGATGCAGATTGCCAGCTGAGCAAGTGCAGGCTAAGAAACCTTCAGTTGCCTGATAAACTTGGTCAATGATGGACAGAGAAAAGGCCTCTGCGATCCGTTCCCTATCACTATCTTCCAAGATTTCTGCCACCGAAACGATTTTTTGTGGGTAAATAGCTAACTCTCCATCCTTGAGACGCGTGCTCAATTCAAGCAACATAGAGGCTGGTGCCACAATAATCGTTGGTTGATAGTTGTTGAGTCGCTCTATATGCTCATCTGTATGTTTGAAAATATCAAAATACTCTAGACGAATGAGCGCCGTATTGATGGTCTGATAGAGTTCATTATCAGCTCTCAAGAAAAAGGCGATGCGGTGTCCAAAAAGCTGCCCCTTGGGCAACATCTTTGCCAAGATAGCTGCAGCCCACATACTTCGCTCTTTCTCTGTTGTGATAAAGAGCCCCCGATGTCCAGACGTCCCTGAAGACAGACCGACGGCTACTTCCCCTTTAAGTTCAGTGAAGTCACGGGTCTTTTCACTTTCAATAGCCAAGCTCAAGGCTTCATCACGATCCACCCCTTGGGTGTTGAGCTCATTGAAATGTTCCATCATAAAAGCCTTGTCCATATGGTCAAAGTTGCTAGGAACCCCATTTTTAAAGTAGGGCGACTCTCGCTTTAAAAAGTCCATATAGTTAGCTAATTGCTTTTTTTCTGATAGTTTTCACAGCTTCGAGATTTGAAATGATGAAGCCAACGAGTTTGGATAAAGGTTTTAAGAAAGGTTATTTTTTTCATGTAAGATTGACTCTATCCTTTCTACAGGATCATGGCTAACAACTACCTCGATACCGTCCCTTAAGACTTCCTCCAGAAACTCTGTCCCCCTGATATAGTCGACCCTATTATCCTGGACCAAGGAAGGAATCAGGTGCATCTGCTTGGTGTAAGGTAAGAGGTCAATTCCCCAACAGAGGTCCGCTGCAATGAGGAGATTAAGGTCTGGAAAATATAGACAGGCTTGCCCCCTAGCATGCCCGTCAACAGAGGCTACTAGGATACTGCCATCTCCGAAAAGATCACAAATCGGACGATAGGGAAAAGTTGAAACTTGCTGGTCAGCTCTGATAATGGTTAGATTTTTCTCAAAAGAAGCTGGTAAAAACTCCTTGAAAATCAAGTCTTTCAACTTGGGTTTTTGGTAGACTTCATATACTTCTTTTGTCAAGATAAAGGTTGCACGAGGAAAGAAACTAGCTCCTCCCAGATGATCTGGATGTAGGTGTGATAGAAGAACATAGTTAATTTCTTCTGGTTTGATTCCCTTCGCTTCCAGCAAACGTGAAATCTGGTCCTTCTCCGTCATTTGAACGGGCGTTCCTAGCCGATAGAAACCATAGCGAAGCCGGGTCTTAATATCGTAATGATAGCCTGTGTCATAGAGGAGATAGCCCTTGTCCCTGTGTTTGATAAGAAAAACACCTGCTGGAAAGGTCATCTTTTGATTCTTGACTCCCCTTGAATAGCAAACCTGTATAGCTAGTACAGTAGCCTGCTGGGAAATAATCAATTCTTTCGATAATCTTGGACATATTGTTCAATCCCTTCCGAAATACTGATTTGAGGGCGATACCCCAAGTCTCGCTCCGCCTTGCTGATGTCTAGCGTCTGGCTATAACGGAGCAGATAATAGGTATAGCGTGTCAGAGCCGGCTCTCCTTTGAGTTTCAAGGTCTTATAAAGAAACTCTAGACTACTGGCAATAACTGAAAGAAGAGGAGCCGGCACTTTTCTGTATGTTATCGGATAGTCCAGTCCTCTCAAGGTTTCTTCTATCAAATCCTTAAAGGCTCTTGGTTCCCCGTTGGTAATATTATAAACTTCGCCACTAGCTTGAGGAGCCCCTAGAGCCAAGCGAATTGCCAGAGCGACATTTTCCACACAGGTCATATCCATGAGCTGACGACCGTCCCCTATCAAGGGAATGCCAATCTTCTGACTGAGTTTGAGAACGCGGGGCAAAATACTGGTATCCCCAATCCCAAAAAGCCCACGAGGGCGTAAGATAATACTCGGAACATCGTGATAATCCTTAAACAGCTTCTCCGAAGCCAGCTTACTACGAATGTAGTTGTTAAGATTATTTTCCTGAGGCGCATCGCTTTCTTTGATAGCAAGCTGATCTCGAGGCGCAGCATAGATGCTAGGCGAGGACACATAAACCAAACGCTGAATCCCCGCCTCCCGACAAGCCTCCAGAACATACTTGGTCCCCAAGACATTTGTCTGATAGAAATCCTCCCAAGGACCCCAAACGGTAGAAAGAGCACCCGCATGCACAACCATGTCCATCCCCTGACAAGCCTGAGCCAAATCCTCTTGCTTGGTCAAATCTCCCTGAAAAAATGTTACTAAGGAATTTTCCAAAGACTGACCTGCCTTGGGATTGCGTCCAAAAGCGCGTACCTGATAGCTCTGCTGACTGAGCTCTTCAACAACATACTTGCCTAGAAAGCCCGTAGCACCTGTTACCAATACTTTCTTCATTTTTTACTTCTCCTTGTCCCCTAAGAGCCGATGTATTCGCTCTTCAGAATCTCTGTTGGCTGATAGATTTGAGCTGCACGACTAAGTTTGTTCAAGTCTGCCCAGTCATCTCTAGCCAACAACTCATCAAAGGCACGTTCAATCGCTTCCGTATCCTCTCGTTTAGCAGTTAAGGCAATCCCTGCCTCTAATCCACGAACTGCATAGTCATACTGATCATAGTCATGGGGGAGAATCAAGGCAGGCTTACCATAGATGATACACTGGTAAAAAATACCTGCACCACCATGATGAATGACATAGTCCATCTGGGGAATGTACTCCTTATAGGGAAGATAGGATACCACCGAAACATTCTCCATGAGCTCTTCACATTGGAAATCTTGTCCGCCGAATCCCAGAGTTACAAAGAAGTGACAGTCCGGATGGGCTTTTGCCAATTGTTGGGTCTGGTAGAGGAGGTTGTCTTTGGCCCATGCTAGCTGAGTCCCACAAGATACGAGGACTTTCTTATGATTTGCATAAGGAGCCAAATCTAGGGGGTAATTCTCTGCCCTCTCAATCGAAGAACCAAAAGGTCCCACCCAAAGGTAGTGCTCTGGAAAACCACTTTTCAGCTCCAACTCTTTCATCCCAATTCCCAAGATGGAATAGGGCGAATAAATGGTTTCCTGATTTTTTTGATTGTAGAGCTTAAAATCGTAACGTTTTAAGCGTTCTCTCAATAAAAAGGTTACGATTCGTTTCCCTAAACGAGTCACTTTTCTCCCCAGCCATTGCTGGACAGATTGGAACGGTGTCTTTGGACTGCCCATTCCTCCAAAGAAACAAGGCGGTCCATCTGTCGTTTCAATGGCAAATTGTGTCGCCATGGTTGTTATCCAAGGAATTCCCAACTGTTCCGCTACTAACCCCCCAGATAAGGTGATGAAGTCGGCAATCACAATATCAGGTCGATTTTCCTGCCACTCTTGCACTAGTTGGTCAGACACCACATCGATCAAATCAAGACTAGCTGACAACTGTCGATAAGCAGAAATAAGGTTTAATTGCCCTTCATTGTTGGCTACGCGCTCAAATTCATCTACAGAATTTTCTAAAATGGGAATCACCTGGAATCCCATCTCCTCTGCGACAACTTTTCGTTGTGGTCCTGTAAATAATCGAATCTCATACAAGGGATCCTTCAACAAGGGTGCGAGCAGATTCAGGGTTGGGAAGAGATGCCCACTTAAGGGCACTACAACCACATCAATTTTGATTTTTCTCATATGTCTAGGATAGCAAATTTTTAAAAAAAGAACTACCAAAATGATAGTTCTTCCTAGCATTATTTAGCTTCTTTTTCACTTTATGAATCAGAAGAGTTCTTTGTAGAGAGCAATTGTTTCTTCCAAGGTTGGCATAAATGGATTTCCAGGTGCACAAGCATCAATCAAGGCATTCTTAGAAAGGTAGTCAAAGTCAAAGTCTTTTTCTTGGATACCGAGTTCAGTGAGTTTCTTTGGAATGCCTACTGTTTCAGACAGTTTCTCAATTTCAGCGATAGCGTAGGCAGCACATTCTTGGTCTGTTTTCCCTTCCACATGGAGTCCCAAGGCCTTGGCTACATTGCGAAAGCTTCTGGTACACGCTTGGCATTTTCACGTTCTACAACTGGGAGAAGCATGGCACAGCAGACACCATGTGGCAAGTTATATACCGCACCGAGTTGGTGAGCCATAGAATGAACATAGCCCAAACCAGCATTGTTAAAGCTCATACCACCGAGGAAGATGGCATTGACCATGGCCTCACGCGCTTCAATATCTTGGCCATTTGCCACAGCACGAGGAAGATACTCTTTGATTAGTTCAATAGCTCCGATAGAGAGTTTCTTGGTCACATTATAAGCACCTGGTGTTACCAAGGCTTCGACAGCGTGGGTAAGAGCATCCATACCTGTCGCCGCTGTCAATCCTTTCGGTTTTGAAAGCATGAGTTCTGGATCATTAACAGAGATAAGGGCGAGGCTGTTCTTATCTACCATTACCATTTTGACTTTGCGTTCTTCGTCAGTAATGACATAGTTAATCGTAATTTCTGCAGAAGTTCCAGCTGTTGTATTGATCGCAACCACTGGCAACCCTTTTTTAGCAGACTTGTGGAGACCTTCGTAGTCCTGTGGTTTTCCACCATTTGTAGCGATGATAGAGATACAACTAGCCGCATCCTGAGGAGATCCTCCTCCAAGACTGATGATGAAGTCACAACTATGCTCTTTCAGGGCAGCCACTCCGTCTGTGACGTTCTTGCAAGTCGGATTTGGCTCCACATCGCTAAAGATCACATATTCGATCCCTTCAGCATCTAGTGGTTTTAGGACCTTAGGTAAAATATCACTGCCTTCGATGAACTTATCTGTCACCAAAAGGGCCTTCTTATACCCCAGTTCCTTGATATACGGACCTACTTCATTTACAACACCTTTACCGATAAGGTTAACTGATGGAACGTAAAATGTAGCCATATGCTTTTCCTCCTGCGCCTTTGCGCTATTTGATTATTTACCATAAGTATACGACCTTATAAGAAGTTTTACAAACATTTGTAAGCGTTTTAAGTAAAAAGTTAGTAAAGAACAGCCAGCCACTTTTTCAAGAAAAAAGTTCCAAAAAGATGGATTTCATCTCATTGGAACTTTTACTTAATGATTATTGTTTCGTTAAGACTACTCGGTCAGATGCCTCTCGATCCATATCGTCGATAATCAATTGATTACCATTAACTGCGTAAATTTTGACATCATCACCGATAATGACACGTTGATTTTCCGAATCAAAACTAACTTGTTTGATTTCCTTATCTCCATCTGGCTCGACCTCAGTCCATGTACCAGTTTTGCCTGTTACAACAAGAGTGATTTGGTCATTCTCATCTTTTCCAGTATAGGTACCATCAATGTTTGTAGGTTGAACAACAGTAGTATCCTGACTTGAGGAGGCTTGTGGTTGGCTGGCACTTGTTGCAGCGCTAGAAGATGATTCTTGTTGAGTAGATGGTTGCTGAGCAGATTGCTGGGTAGGGGCTTGTGCCTTAGGTCCACAAGCTGCTAAAAGACTAAGAATTGCTAGGGAAGCAATAGAAAGTGTGAATATTTTCGTTTTCATAGCGATTTCTTTCTTTTTGTCAATGATTTGCTGGATCAGTTTCCAGATGTACCTCCCTACCTCAAGTATAACAACTTAAGCCTAGAAGGTCAACTAGTCCCATCGCTTCCAACCAAACTCGCTCGCACTTCCGAGATAAAGTAGAGTGACCCCGTCACGAAAAGCAAGTTCTGGTCATTGGCCTTTTCTTCAAATTCGCTGATAAAATCGCCATAGGAAGGAATCAAATCGTAACCCGCCACATCCTTCTCATCCAAAGAACCTTGGTAGTCAAAGCCCGTTACCTTAAGTTTTACCTGAGGCAACTGTTCCGTTAGATAGCCTAGCATCCCCTGATAATCCTTGCGTTTAAGGGCGCCAAAAAGAATGCGAACTTGATATCCTTGCTGGATTTTCCCTTGGATAAACTCGACCAGACGAGTTAAGGCTGGAAGATTATGAGCCCCATCTAGGTAGATTTGCGGACGAATTCGTTCCAATCGACCTGCCCAGTAAGTTTCTTTGCAAAGCCTGTCTGACAAGCTCTTCTTCGACACCTTCCTCTTGACGCCATAAAAAGAAGAAAGGTTTGTAAAGCTCAAGGCGGCATTTTCTGCTGATAGGTACCTTCCAAACCGATTTCAAGCCGTGAAAAACTTGCTAGCCTACTTGAAAAATTACTATCTTTCAAGGTGAAGTCTTGCCCCGCTCGATAAAGAGCTACGTCCAACTCTTTTGCTCTTTTTTGACAGACAAGCTCAGCTTCTGGAGCAAGCTTGGCAATGACCGCCTTCTTTCCAGCCTTGAAGATACCAGCTTTCTGCTCTGCTATTTCCTCCAGACTATCACCCAAGGTCTCCTGATGATCTAGGCCAATGGAAGTAATAACTGCAATCTCTCCTGTTACGACATTCGTGGTGTCAAGCAGACCACCAATACCCACTTCTAGCAGGACTAGATCCACGTCCTGCTCTTCAAAGTAAAGCAAAGCAATCAAGGTCAACAACTCAAAGAAAGACAATTGGTCATGTGTTTCCAAAAGAGTTTTTTCCATATCCTTGACTTGGTTAGCTGTACGAATAAAATCTTCATCAGCAATCGGTTGTCCATTGATACAAATTCGATCATTGATACTGATGATATGGGGAGAGGTAAAAGTACCAACTTTTTTACCATGAGCAACAAACAACTCCCTCATAAAGGCAATAGTTGATCCCTTGCCATTGGTCCCTGTCACGTGGATAATAGGATAAGTCTTCTCAGGATTCCCCAGCAAATCCACTGCTTGCTGCATTCGTCCAAGTCCAGATCTAAAGTTTAAACCAATCCGACTATGAAGCCATTCTTCTACTTCAAACATGCATATCTCCTTAACAAAAGTACATTCCACTACCACAACAAAGTATAATTGCAAGTAAAAAGCGAGGTCGGGACAAAAATCCCGACCTCTTACCTGGTTAGCTAATCACTAGCTAGTATGAATTTTAGCGCGGGCTAAAAATATCCACTGGATATTCCAACTCTTCCAATTTTTAGGAATTGGGGTGATACAGTCTCCCAGACTTACCAGTTCTCTCTTATTTAAAGGAACTGGGGTAAAAATATCCCTCGGACGTTCCAACTCTTCTAATTTTCAGGAGTTGGGCTGATACAGTCTCCCAGACTTACTTACGGTCTTTATTTTTATCGTAAGGGTAAAAATGTTCACTGAACATTTTTACTCCTCCATAAAGCTGTTGAAGACTTCTTCAATCATGTTCCATTCATCTTCTGAGTCTTCTGGGATTGGTTGCAATTCGCCTTCTGTTCCGTCTTCATTTTCGATGAATGAGTAAGCTTGAATTTCAACTTCACCGTTTTCATCTTCTTCTGCGTTAACTGGCACTAGAAGAACATAGTTCTTACCAAATTCTTCTTTCCCGTCAATGGTCAAAAGAATTTCAAATAAGGTTTCATTTCCTTGCTCGTCTACTAGTGTAATCAATTCACGTTCTTCGTGATCGTGGTTGTGATCGTGTGACATAGTTTCTCCTCTGTCTTAAAATTTTCTATCTAAATAATTTTGCAAAATCAGCTGAGCAGCCAATTTATCAATGACTTTTTTTCGCTTGTTGCGACTGATGTCAGCCTGCTCAATCAACATACGCTCAGCTGCGACTGTCGTCAAGCGCTCATCTTGATAGTCTACTGGTAAACCAAAAAGTTCCTCTAATTTTGCTCCGTAGGCTTGACTAGCTTCTACCCGCGGTCCACTGGTATTGTTCATGTTTTTAGGCAGACCTACTACAAAACGTTCTACCTTATAGCTATCAACCAATTCCTTGATACGGTCAAAACCAAACTGGCCCTGATCCTCATTAATCTGGATGATTTCAAGTCCTTGAGCGGTGAAGCCTAGTGGATCGCTAATGGCCACACCTACCGTTTTTGAACCAACGTCCAATCCCATAATTCTCATAGATTATAGATCGACTCCTTGTCCCTTAAGGTAGTAGCGTACCAGTTCTTCAACAATTTCATCACGCTCATACTTACGGATTTGATTTCGTGCATTGTTATAACGAGGAACGTAGGCAGGGTCTCCACTCAATACATAACCGACGATTTGATTTATCGGATTATAACCCTTTTCATTCAGAGAAGCATAGACATCTGTCAACGTTTCACTGATTTCCTTCTTGTTGGAATCATCCAATTTAAAACGTACAGTTTCTTCAGTAAATCCCATTCTAACACCCTCTTTCCTTAGAATAGTACTATTATAGCATATTTCCTTACGTTCTACAATTAAGTCAATCCATTTATTTGGATTTTCTTACTGTTCTGTCGCACCATTTGCCACTCTGTCTGCGATATATTGGCTTGGTTCATTTTTCAAAAGAGTCTCTAAGCCAAGATTTTTCAAATAATCTGTCTGTGACGCCTTTTTGACATCCAAAACTTGTAAATCATAGGTCGTTGTGGTCTGGATTTCAGTCTCACTGAGCAGTTTGGTTTCAAGTGTAAAACCTGCCAATTTGCGCGCTTCCTGAAGCATTTCATCCTTTTCTTCTGCTTCTAAAAGAGCTTTTTGAGTTTCTTCAAGACCGTGGTCAGCGATAAAGGATTTCAATTCCTCACTTAAGGGCCGTATCTGCCGAATAACCAATTTTAGAAATTGTTTCCTTTATAGGTAATGGTTTGCGTTTGCTTGACGCCATCTCCTGACTCAGGGAAAATCAAAGTCTTGGTCACAACCGTATTTTTTTCAGCATTTTCCAAAACTGGCAGAGTAGACTGGAGTGTCTCGGATTCATGTTTTGAACTGATGTCGTTTCTCTTTTTGGCCACATCCTGCAAGTAGCAGGAGGAGAGTAGCTGCGCCAATTACTATCTTTTTTTCATAATTCCTCACATAATTTTTTTGATAAAATGAACAAGGCTAGAGATACCCCAGCCTCGATGTTTATAGAGCTGCACGCAAACGTGCTTCTGCATTTTCTACATTACGGACAGAGCGTGGTAAAAAGGCACGGATATCATCTTCTTTGTAACCGACCTGCAAACGCTTCTCGTCAACGAGAATCGGACTCTTTAAGATCCGTGGTGTTTCCATGATTAAGTTGAGCACTTCATTGACACTCAAACTCGATGTCAACTCCAAGTGCCTTAGCGTAGTGGTTTTTTTGACGAAACGATACTGGCAATTCCATTATCTGTTTTCGTGAGAATATCTAATAACTCTTCTCTTGTAATTCCTTCTTTACCGAGATTTTGTTCTTTATAACTTAACTGGTGGGCATTGAGCCAGGTTTTCGCTTTTTTACAGCTAGTACAACTTGAGACTGTATAAATTTTGATCATGTACCCTACCCCTTTTCGCTACATGTTACTATCAGTTTAGTCTATTATACCATAAAAAGCATCCGACTTATGACCTATTTTTTTAAAAAAATTTAACTTTTTTTCATGATTTTCGTACTTTTTTTCTTGACAAATTCAATTTATAACCAACTTCTAATTTTTTTGATATAGATTCGTTTCACAATTGTAACACTTATCATATAAAGAATAATTATCAAAAAGCAAAAAGAGGAAATAAATTGGTTTCAAAGGGGTTAAACGAAGGAGGTTAGCAATTGCAGAATAGGGAAGGAAGGTCACAAAACTAGCTGCTAGCAAGGTTGTCCCAAGAACCAACCATGACGGACGGCTTTGTAAGAAAGGGAGTCTTGCTGAACGAAGCATATGGATGACCATGGTTTGGGACCACATGGATTCAATGAACCAACCTGTCTGGAACAGGATGATAAAGCCCGTTGCAGACTCTGCTCCGTGAACATAAGCATGACCTGTCGTCATTGGGACAATGACAAAATAGAGCAAGATAAAGGTCAAAATATCAAAGGCAGAAGAAATCGGACCCATCCAAATCATAAAGCGAGTAATGGACTTGGCTTCCCACTTATGAGGATGCTTCAAAAAGTCTTCATCCACATTATCAAATGGCAAGGCGATGCAAGAAAGGTCATAGACTAGGTTTAACACAATCAAGTGAATCGGAGCCATAGGGGAGGAAAGGTAAGAAGATACCAGACACTAAGAGTGAAAGAATATTCCCGAAATTAGAGCTAACCGTCATCTTGATATATTTGGTCATATTGGCATAGACTTTGCGTCCTTCAACCAGGCCTTTTTCAAGCACCATCAAATCCTTATCCAGCAAAATGACATCAGCTGTCTCTTTGGCAATATCTACTGCTGTATCAACAGAAATCCCCACATCTGCTACTTTCATAGAAGGGGCATCATTGATCCCATCTCCCATATAGCCGACACAGTGTCCATTAGATTTAATTTGCAAAATGATTCGTGCTTTTTGATCCGGAGAGAGTTTAGCAAAGACCGTCACCTTCTCAACTGCTTGGGACAACTCTTCGTCCGTCATGGCATCAATATCAGAACCCAACAAGATTTGATCAACGTCTAAACCAACTTTTTCGCATACTGCTTGGGTCACCTTCTCATTATCCCCAGTCAAGATCTTGGTTTGAACACCATACTCTAATAAAGCTTGGATAGCAGGGGCTGCAGATGGTTTTGGTGGATCTAGGAAGGCAAGATATCCTGTTAGAATCATCTCCTTTTCATCTTCAACAGAGTAAGCAAAACCTTCCTTTAAACCTGTTTTATAAGCGACTCCCAAGACTCGTAAGCCCTGTTGATTGAGTTGGTCCACTTCTTTTAAGATTTCCACTCGGATATCATCCGTCAGAGGGCTAATCTGACCTTGATATTCCACATGGGTTGAAATCGCAAGCATTTCCTCTAGGGCACCCTTGGTTACCAAACTAACAACTTCGTTTTCATCCTTGACGATGACACTCATCCGTCTGCGTTCAAAGTCAAATGGAAGCTCATCGATTTTTTGGAAGCTAGTATCCAAATTTTGTAGAATAGCGTGTTCTTTAGCTTCTTTTTCAGTTCTACTGATAATGGCACGGTCCATCAAGTTTTTCAAACCGGTTTGAAAATAGGAATTGAGGTAGGCCCGTCTCAACACAGATAAATCCAAATCTCCATGTATATCCAAAGGATATTCAAGGACAATTTCGTCTTGGGTGAGGGTTCCAGTTTTATCCGTACACAGGATATCAATAGCACCTAGATCTTGTATGGCATTGAGTTTTTTGATGACGACTTTTTCCTTTGCCATGATAATGGAGCCTTTTGCTAGACTGGCCGTGATGATCATGGGTAGCATCTCAGGTGTAAGCCCGACACCTACGCTCAAAGCAACTACGCCAGCTTCTAACCAATCTCCATCTGTCAAGCCATTGGAGAGAAACACGATGGGAACCATGACTAACATCAAACGGATTAAGAGCCAAGAGATACTGTTCATATCCCGTTCGAAAGAAGTGGGCTCGTCATAAGTATTGAGAGTCTGCTCTATTTCCCCCATCATAGTGTCATCACCGACCGCTAGAATCAAAGCCTTGGCGCTTCCTGATATCACGTTGGTTCCCATGAAGGCGAGCGCTTCTGCTTCTAGCAGACTATCAAAATTTGACTGACTCATTTTTGACAAAGCCAATTTTTCAACTGAATCACTTTCACCTGTCAAGCCAGACTGTTGAACAAAGAAATCACGTGATTCAATCAAAAGGAGGTCTGCCGGAATCATATCCCCAGCACTCAACTTGACCATATCTCCAACGACCAAATCCTCAATCGCGACCTCTAAACTCTGGCCTTCGCGAATCACCGTAGCTGTATTCACAATCATTTTTGATAGATTGGTCGCAGCCTTGTCACTTCGCAATTCTTGGACAAAGCGTATGCCACCAGAGATTAGAACGAGAACGACGATAATGATAGAGGTTGTCGGATCTTCTTGCCCAGGCTTCGCCAACCAGACATTGGTCACCATGGAAATCATAGCGATGACAAGAAGGATGATGGTAAATGGATTGATAATAGATTCGTAAATCTTTTTGAGGATACTGTCTTCCTGACCCTTGGTGATGGTGTTTTCGCCATATAGGTCACGATTTTTCTCCACCTGCTCCTCAGTCAAGCCTGTTAGGCTTGTCTTGTAAAAAGATAGAGTTTCTTTTAGAGGTGTGTGAATAGCTGCTGCTAATCTTTCTTTTGTAGTTTTCATTGGTTTCTCCTATCTGTATGAATGATGTGTTTCATACACAGAGACCAATCACTTTATAAGGGCAGAACGACACAAATCAGCGATTGGCTGTGTATGTGCGGTTCTGGGTGGTCGTCAATTTGCATCGTCTGTCTCCTTTCCCTGTTCTAAAACAGTAGAAAATCCTGCCATAAAATGGCAGGATTAAAAAACTAATTATCTGTTTTTTCGTTCAAGCTTTAACTCCATAGGGCAATGAAATGAGCTTAGTCTTGGCCTTCGCGACCAGGACTGTTGACCAACGAGTAGTGTCTCCACTGCTTTGCGGTAGTCATCCGTATCCCTATGGTAGCCTCACCTACCGTTTTCGTCTATCAGTATAAACCTTTAAAATATAAAAGTCAACGATTTATCTCATTTTTTAGATAACAATCAATTCTTTTGGAGCAAGTGTCAATAACTCACAACCGTTATCTGTAATCAGGATATCATCTTCAATACGAACCCCGTATTTACCTTCAATATAAATGCCCGGTTCATCAGTCAAGACCATACCAGATTTAATGACTTCTTTGGAAGTTTGGCTAAAGTAGGGTTCTTCGTGGATGTCCAGTCCGATACCGTGTCCGATACCATGTGTAAAGTAGTCGCCATAGCCTGCTTCCACAATGATATCACGAGGGATTTTGTCAAAGTCACGGAAACCTAGACCTGCCTTGGCTTGGTCAATCAGAGCTTGGTTGGCTTTCAAAACTGTGTTGTAGATTTCTGCCTGCTCGTCACTGACATGTCCTAGATAGATGGTCCGTGTCATATCGCTGACATAGTGGTCGTAGAGACAGCCGAAGTCCATGGTGATGGCTTCTCCCAGCTCTACTGGTTTGTGCATTGGATGGGCATGTGGTTTGGAAGAGTTGATACCACTCGCTAAAATGGTATCAAAAGACAAACCTGCCGCTCCTAACTCACGCATGCGAAAGTCAAGGAAGTTGGCAATCTCAATTTCAGTCTTTCCTGGTTTGATAAAGTCAAGGGCATCGCGGAAAGCTTGGTCTGAGATAGAACAAGCCTTGCGAATAGTCGCAATCTCCTTCTCATCCTTAATCATACGAAGCGCTTCAACAAACTGAGTCTGTGGAAGCAAGTCAATTCCCGCAAAAGCTGCCTGCATACGGTGGTAATAAGAGACCGAAATCTCGTCCTCAAAACCGATACGAGACAAGCCCATATCCTTAACAATGCCTGCAATGACAGCCAACTCATCGCGGTCAGCCACAATCTCAAAACCTGTCACTTCTTGCTTAGCTGCAATAATATAGCGAGAGTCTGTCACCAAAATCTGACGGTCACGACTGATAAAAACAGTCCCGTTTGAGCCCCAAAAGCCAGTCAAATAATAGACGTTTTTAAGGTTGTTGATAATGATTCCATCTAGTTCTTTTTCTTGCATTTTAGCCAGAAATGCTTGCACGCGTTTATTCATGATGTAACTTTCCTTTCAAATAGTGTCCTGTGTAGCTGGCTTCATTGGCCGCTACTTCCTCTGGTGTTCCTGTTGCGATGATGGTTCCACCACCGACACCGCCCTCAGGTCCCAAATCAATAATATGGTCTGCCGTCTTGATGACATCCAGATTGTGCTCAATAACGAGGACGGTATTGCCATCGTCAACAAAGCGAGCCAAGACTTTAAGCAAGCGAGCGATATCCTCAGTATGAAGCCCTGTCGTCGGCTCATCCAGAATGTAGAAAGATTTTCCTGTCGAGCGTTTATGGAGTTCGCTAGCCAACTTCATACGCTGGGCTTCTCCTCCAGAAAGGGTAGTAGCCGGTTGCCCTAGCGTTACATAGCCCAACCCCACATCCTTGATGGTCTGAAGTTTGCGTTGAATCTTGGGAATGTGTTGGAAGAATTCCACCGCATCATTAACCGTCATATCCAAAACCTGCGAGATATTTTTTTCCTTGTAGTGAACTTCAAGGGTTTCACTGTTGTAGCGGGTTCCGTGGCAGACTTCACAAGCCACGTAAACATCTGGTAAGAAGTGCATCTCAATCTTGATAATCCCGTCACCTGAGCAGGCTTCACAACGACCACCCTTGACGTTGAAACTGAAACGGCCCTTCTTGTAGCCTCGAATCTTGGCCTCATTTGTCTGGGCAAAGAGGTCACGGATGTCGTCAAAAACTCCTGTATAGGTAGCAGGGTTAGACCTCTGGAGTCCGTCCGATAGGGCTCTGGTCAATGTCAATCAAGCGGTCTACATGCTCAATCCCTGTAATCGTCTTAAACTTACCAGGTTTGTCTGAATTGCGGTTTAGTTTCTGGGCAATGGCTTTTTTGAGGATGCTGTTGATTAAGGTCGACTTCCCTGAGCCTGACACCCCCGTCACTGCAATGAATTTTCCTAGTGGGAAGCGAGCGGTGATATTTTGCAAGTTGTTCTCACGCGCTCCCGTCACCTCGATAAAGCGACCATTTCCGGAACGGCGCTCTGCTGGTACTGGAATGGCACGTTTTCCTGACAAGTACTGGCCTGTGATAGACTTGCTGTTGCGAGCCACCTGTTTGGGCGTTCCTGCAGCAACAATCTCGCCACCAAAAACACCGGCTCCCGGACCAACGTCAATCAGATAATCAGCCTCGCGCATGGTATCTTCATCATGTTCCACCACGATAAGAGTATTGCCCAAGTCACGCATCTTTTTCAGACTTGCAATGAGACGGTCATTATCCCTCTGGTGAAGACCGATGGACGGCTCATCCAGGATATATAGGACACCTGATAGGTTGGATCCAATCTGGGTCGCCAAGCGAATACGCTGACTCTCCCCACCTGAAAGGGTTCCTGCCGAACGTGACAGAGTCAAATAGTTAAGACCTACGTTATTGAGGAAGGTCAAGCGATCCTTGATTTCCTTGAGAATGGGACGGGCGATAATGGCTTCATTTTCAGACAGAGTCAACTGGCTCACCAAAGCCAAGTGGTCTGCGATAGACAGGTCTGAGATTTCACCAATATGTGGTCCTTGCTCACCACCCACACGGACAGACAAGGCCTGGTCATTGAGACGGTAGCCGTGACAAGTCCCGCAGGTCAGCTCATTCATGTAGAGACGCATCTGGGTGCGCGTGTAATCACTGTTAGTCTCATGGTAACGACGTTTGATATTATTTACAACTCCCTCAAAAGGAATGTCGATATCGCGCACACCACCAAATTCATTTTCATAGTGGAAATGAAATTCTTTGCCATCCGAGCCGTAGAGAATCAAGTTCTTATCTTCTTCTGACAAGTCCTCAAAGGGCTTATCCATATCCACTCCAAAGGCTGTCATGGCCTGCTCTAGCATATTTGGATAGTAGTTAGATGAGATAGGATTCCAAGGCGCCAAAGCCCCCCCTCACGTAGCGTTTTGCTAGCATCTGGCACTACTAGGTCGATATCCACCTCCAGCTTGATGCCCAAACCGTCACACTCACTGCAAGAACCAAAAGGAGCATTGAAGGAGAAGAGACGAGGCTCTAACTCTGGTACGGTAAAACCACAAACTGGACAGGCATAGTGCTCAGAGAACAACAACTCCGAATCGTCCATAGTGTCGATAATCACATAGCCTTCTGCGATACGAAGGGCAGCTTCAATGGAATCAAAGAGACGGCTACGAATGCCCTCCTTGATGACAATACGGTCGACCACAACATCGATATTGTGTTGCTTGCTCTTGGACAGCTCAGGAACTTCGGTCACATCATAGACCTCCCCATCCACTCGGACACGGACATAACCATCTTTCTGAACCTTTTCAATGACACTCTTATGTTGCCCTTTTTTCTTGCGGATGACAGGAGCTAAGATTTGCAGGCGCTGGCGTTCTGGCAACTCCAAAACCTTATCCACAATCTGCTCCACTGAAGAGGCCTTGATAGCCCCATGTCCGTTGATACAGTAAGGCGTCCCCACACGTGCGTAAAGGAGACGCAGATAATCATTGATTTCAGTCGTCGTTCCCACGGTCGAACGAGGGTTTTTGCTGGTGGTTTTCTGGTCGATGGAAATAGCTGGGCTGAGGCCATCAATGGCATCCACATCTGGCTTTTTCCATATTTCCCAAGAACTGGCGAGCGTAGGCTGACAAACTCTCTACATAGCGACGTTGGCCCTCAGCATAGAGGGTATCAAAGGCCAGACTGGATTTCCCAGACCCAGACAAACCAGTCACGACAACCAGCTTGTCTCGCGGAATCTCCACATCAATATTTTTTTAAGTTATGGGCACGCGCCCCATGAATCACAATTTTATCTTGCATCTTTGTTCTTTTCTAGTCCATTATTGCTTTCCATTATACCAAAAAATGTGAAATTCTATTACCCAAAAAGCTGTTTTTATAGTATAATAGTACGGTGCAAAAAATGAATCACTGAATAGTAGGAAAGGATAGGGGATATGAAACAAGTTTTTCTCTCAACAACAACTGAATTTAAAGAGATCGACACGCTTGAACCGGGTACTTGGATCAACCTCGTCAATCCTACACAAAATGAATCGTTGGAAATCGCTAATGCCTTTCGATATCGATATTGCTGACCTTCGAGCACCACTGATGCGGAAGAAATGTCCCGTATTACCATCGAAGATGAGTATACTTTTGATCATCGTGGACGTTCCCATCACAGAGGAAAGAAACAATCGTACCTACTACGTTACGATTCCGCTGGGGATTATTATCACAGAGGAAACCATTATCACCACCTGCTTGGAATCCCTCCCAGTTCTCGATGTCTTTATCAACCGTAGACTGCGTAACTTTTACACCTTCATGCGTTCACGCTTTATCTTCCAGATCTTCTACCGCAACGCCGAACTTTATCTTACGGCCCTTCGTTCGATCGACCGTAAGAGTGAACAAATCGAAAGTCAACTTCACAAGTCTACTCGAAACGAAGAGCTGATCGAGCTCATGGAATTGGAAAAGACCATCGTCTATTTCAAGGCCTCACTTAAGACGAACGAGCGCGTGATTAAGAAATTGACCAGCGCAACTAGCAATATCAAGAAATATTTAGAAGACGAAGACCTACTGAAGACACTCTGATTGAAACTCCAACAGGCCATCGAGATGGCAGATATCTATGGAAATGTCCTTCACTCTATGACAGAGACCTTTGCCTCTATCATTTCCAACAACCAGAACAACATCATGAAGACCTTGGCTCGTGACCATTGTTATGTCTGTCCCAACCATGATCTTCTCAGCCTACGGGATGAACTTCAAGGATAATGAAATCCCTCTAAATGGCGAGCCACACGCCTTCTGGTTAATCGTCTTTATCGCCTTTGCTATGAGTGTTTCGCTCACTCTCTATCTCATCCATAAAAAAATGGTTCTAAGAGGAATCCCTATGTCTCAGATTGATTTACAAAAAAATTAACTAAGAAAAACCAAGAGTTTATCCACATCGCTACCCAACAATTTATCAAAGATGGTAAAAAAAGACGCTGAAATCAAGGCTGTTTTTGAGGAAGTTATTCCTAAAATCCTTGAAGAGCAAGTCAAAGGAACAACAGCTCTGTTCCTCTATGGCGCTCCAACCCACTGGGCTCATAGCTTCACTGTCAAGGAGCAATATGAAAAAAAGAGCATCCAAAAAGAAAAATGACGATCCAAAACTCATGATTATGGACTCAGCCCTTTTTATCACCAGTCTCTTTGCATTGGTTAGCGCTCTGACTACCTTTCTTCTCACAGATCAGGCTATTGGCTATGGATTGATTACCCTCTTGTTGGTTGGACTTGTAGGAGGACTTGCCTTCTACTTGATGTACTACTTTGTCTACCAGTATTATGGACCAGACACAGACCGTAGCCAACGCCCTCCATTCTGGAAATCAATCCTCGTTATCCTGGCCTCCATGGTCCTTTGGTTGGTTGTCTTCTTTGCAACAAGCTTCCTACCAGCCAACCTCAATCCAGTCCTTGCTCCATTGCCTTTGGCTATCCTGGGAGCTGCCCTTCTCGCCCTTCGCTTCTATCTCAAGAAACGTTTCAACATCCGAAGTGCAAGCGCGGGCCCATCACGTTATTAAGAAAAGTGAAAAGCTATGGCATATAGTCAATCTTTAGCTAAGCAGATTCGAAAAATTCTAGCACTCAAACTGCCTCCCCAAATTTTCGAAGAAGAGTTAGAAGAAAAGAAACTGTTTGGTGGTCTTGCCTTTATGATTCGTGGGAAAATGGTCCTTACAGTCAGTTCCAGAAAGGACGAGCTGGTTATGGTGAGAATTGGCAAAGAAATGGAAAAGCAAGTTCTACCCCGAACAGGAGCTCATACTACATTGATGAGAGGGGCGACCTTTATCATGGCTATATAGACCTAGATATTGAAGGTCAAAAAGAACTTCCTTACTGGATTGATTTAGCCCTCTCCTATAATCAAGAGTTGACCAAGTAACTCATATCCAGCGAGATTAGAAAAACGAAAAGCAACTGCATAGGCGGTTGCTTTTTCACTTGCTTTCTTGAGATTCAATAGCACTTCTGAGTCTCATTCTTGTAGTTTTCTCTCATCTTTTGTGATAGAATAGGCTCATACTCAATGAAAATCAAAGAGCAAACTAGGAAGCTAGCCGCAGGTTGCTCAAAGCACTGCTTTGAGGTTGTAGATAGAACTGACGAGGTCAGTAACATATATACGGCAAGGCAAAGCTGACGTGGTTTGAATTTAATTTTCGAAGAGTATCAATCTATTTCTAGGAGGATGAGATATGATTTCTACTATTGGTATTGTTAGTTTGTCTAGTGGTGTTATCGGAGAGGATTTTGTCAAACACGAAGTCGATTTGGGTATTCAACGTCTCAAGGATTTGGGACTCAATCCTGTCTTTCTGCCCCATTCGCTAAAAGGGTTAGACTTTATCAAGGACCATCCGGAGGCACGTGCAGAGGATTTGATGCAGGCCTTTTCTGATGATAGCATCGACATGATCCTATGCGCCATCGGTGGGGATGATACCTATCGCTTTGCTATCTCTACCTTTTGAAAACGACCAGCTCTCAAAAGGTTATCCAACCAAAAGATTTTTTTCTTGGCTTCTCGGATACAACCATGAACCACCTTATGTTGCACAAACTAGGGATCAAGACTTTTTATGGGCAATCCTTTCTAGCAGACATTTGTGAATTAGACAATGAGATGTTACCCTATAGCTTTCACTACTTTTAAAGAATTGATCAAGACAGGAAGAATCTCAGAAATCCGCCCTAGCGACCTTTTGGTATGAGGAACGGACTGATTTTAGTCCCAAGGCTCTAGGGGAACAGCTCGTATCAGTCATGTAAATACAGGCTTTTGATTTGTTGCAAGGAAATGCTCAGTTTGAGGGAGAAATTCTCGGTGGTTGCCTTGAGTCCTCTATGATATCTTTTGACAACTCTCGATACGCAGACAGCACGGACCTCTGCTAAGAGTACCGACTCTTCCCTGACTTATGTGACTGAAGGAAAAGATTCTTTGCTAGAAACAAGCGAAGAAAAAGCCTGAACCTGATGATTTCAAAAAGATGTTGCGGACTTTAAAGGACACTGGGGATATTTGAGGGTTATCAGTGGACTCTTGGTCGGAAAGCCAATGGATGAAACCTTCTATGACGACTATAAGGAAGCACTATTGATATCATTGATAACAATATCCCTGATTGTCTATAATCTGAATGTCGGTCACGCAACTCCAAGAGCTATTGTGCCTTTTGGCGTTCACGCTTATGTGGATACACAGAAGCAAGTCATTCGCTTTTGACTATAACAAAAAAATAAACAATTTCTCCATTTTTTTGTGCTTTTGGTATTGATTTTCGTTACAATTTGTGTCTGAAATTTATTGCATTTTGCTTATTTCTATGATATCCTTTTTGAAGGAGGTGTATATGACTAAACAAAAAAATAAATCAAATTGTCGGTTCAATTGGAGCCTTTATCGGGATTATTGTATTTATCGCCTCACATCCCACAAATTTTTTTGCCAATTTACAAGGCAACAAAGCTCAACCATTCCAGCCTTTATCCGCAGCAGTATCTTGTTTAATTTGGGTTATTTATGGATGGACAAAAGAACCTAAGAAGGATTGGATACTAATTATTCCAAACTCAGCTGGCGTTGTCTTAGGTGGACTGACATTTCACTGCACTATAAAAATTACTAGATATAATCAAAAAAGCTGAGAGGAATTTCTCAGCTTTTTCTTGTATAACTACTAAAACGTCACATACTACTGATAACTAAAATAATCAAGGGAAAGGCTGTTGCCTAACATATGAACAACTAGAGGATAATAAATATTCTCTTTTTCTTTCACATAGATAATAGAAAAAGGCAAGACCTCCACCCTAGAGTAACCAACTGCACTGACCCACTCTGATAAAGCCAAACTATGCATATGTGCCAAGGCAAAAGACAAGTCCCTACCAGAATAATGCTTAGTAAACCTGGCAAACTGTTTTCTGAAAGTGATGCACAAAAGCTGACGGAAAAAGAGTTCTTCCACAAATGGTCCAATGATGCAGGCAAAAACTGCTATCAGTAGCGGTTGTTCTTGAAAGGTGCTTTGAATATTCGACTGGTTTAGACCTTGTCCGACTAGCCCCAAAAAACTGCCCTCAACATCTCTGATACAAATTCAAAGACAACCGTCATCAGAATGAGAAAGAGCCAGCCTGTTAAGACGGCAAAGAAGAATTTTCTTTTAGTCTTTCTAATCTCATTCAATTGTTGAATCAATCTATCCTTGAACAAGAAAGAGCCATATAGAGCTAATACTACATAGACTAGATATTTTAGATAATTCGTAATGGCAGATGGCATCGAAGAAGCCAGCAATTTAACGCCATCAAACACAAAAGAGAACTGTATAGAGAATCGCAAAAATCAGAATTCTTTATTTTTGTTAGACATCATTTAATTCCCTTCCATTCACAATCATTCTCATGGTCGTCAACCAGACCAGCAGCTTGTAAAAATGACAAAAACCGCGACTGGACCTGTAAACTTTGAAGTCTCGTTTTTGAGATCTTGAGATAATTTTTTTTCAGACAAGGCTGTTTTTAGCAGGTGCCTCAGCGATAGTCAGGGACATCATTGATGATGGTTTGTCCATTGACAAAAGACCAGAGATAGGCATCAAAAAGAGCCGTAGGTCTTCTGGACTTGTAAAATGCTTGGGCGTTGGCACGCGTAGCAAAGAGTCTTGGCATCGATTTCGGATGATGGCTGGATTATCTAACAAGGCTTCCAACTCCCCATCTGTCATCTCTGCAACACGTTGAGCTTTGGTAGTCGTGAAATACTCTCGGAACTTGGCGTTTGTTTAGTACCGTTTCTCCAAGACAGACCAGCCTGATAAGTCTCCATACAGAGCAGTTCAAAAAGATCGCGGTCGTCATGAAGGGGCTTGCCCCACTCCTGATCGTGGTAGGCGATATAGAGAGGATTGGTCATCTTGACCCACGAACAACGTTTTGTCATATTATTCTCCTATTTGACCAACATCTTAAGAGCTGACTTGATATAGTTCTCAGCTGTATCTGTCGTTCCTTCAAAGAATTTCTTGATTTTCTTGAGCTCGGTTGCCTTGTAGCCCAGTGCCAGCATGGCTTCCATAGCTTCTTCCAGTTCTTGGTTTTCAGCGCTGGCTTGCACTGCTACCTTGGCAGGAAGGTCATCACTAGCCACGACTACCTTGCCTTCCAAGTCCAGCACCATCTGCTGGGCTGTTTTCTTGCCAATTTTTGGGAATTTGGTCAAGTAGGTGATGTTTCTTTGGTCTCAATCGCTTTGAACCAAACCAGCATTGTCATCGGCAGCGATAATAGCAAGAGCTGATACAGGACCAATCCCAGAGACCGAGATTAGACTAAGGAAAGAGCTTTTTCTCATCTTCTGAGCGAAAGCCATAGAGTAGATGAGCATCCTCACGGATAACTTGGTGCACATAAATTTGAGTCTTGATTGACCTGACCTGAATAAGCATAGGATTGGCTACATGCAAGATATAACCGATACCATTTGCCTCAAGGACGATGTATTTAGCAGTGATTTTGGTAATGATTCCTTTTAGATATTCGTACATAGTTTTTTTCTCCATTATTTTGCTTATCTAGTATACCATATTTCCCCAAGACAGACTGGTAACAAAAGGTGCAACCTCTGGTTGACAAATGGTACAGGAGATTGTATTCTCATTATAAGTAAAAATTGTTAGGATAGAGGTATAAAAAGGAGGATAAAATGATGAAACTCGCAGAAAAACTATTTGAGCTCCGAAAGGAAAAAGGTTGGTCCCAGGAAAAGCTAGCAGAACAAATCAATGTTTCTCGGCAAAAGCATCTCCAAAATGGGAGTCTGGTCAAGTCCTTCCAGAAATCGAAAAAATCATTGAATTAAGCAAGATTTTTCAAGTAACAACTGACTATCTACTACTAGATGAAAACTCTGAAAAAGGTTCCACAGCAGTGACCTTGGAAGAAGACAAGAACAAATACTATAAAGAGGTTAAATCTTATGGTCTCTGGCAAAGTGATTTATATTTTCGTCTCGGCTCTGGCTATCTATCTCTTTTTAGCTGGTTCTAGTTTCCCAGCTGAATTCACCGCCTGGATCTGGCTGACCTTCGTTCTCTTGATTGCTTCAGTGATTGCTATCAATCAAGGCTCTCAAAACCAAACAACGTTATCTTGATAAAGTGATTGGTCTTGAGAACTCTTCAGACCAAAGACAACTCTACAGAAAATATTGAATCAATTTAATTCATAGTTTTTCGCAATACTTTTTATAGGACTATTCTTGTCAAGCAAGTGTAAACCTCGTGTCAAGTTGCCCATGTCCAATCAAAAGTACCACCATTAGAAAAGTTAAAAAAAGCCTTGTTCAAAAAGGAACAAAGGCTTTTTGTGTTCTTACTATTTCCCCAACTCTCGTAAGCTCGTATGATTTTTCCTGAATGCGTCGGAACATTTTTCCATATCTCGACTTGGTAAAATGCACCAAAACGGGACGTCCGTGGGGACAGTTATAGGGATTGTCACATTGAGAGAGCTGATAAAGGAGCTGTCTGGCTGAGTGGTCATCGATACGATGGTTGGCCTTGATCGACCGCTTGCAGGACATCATAATGGCCAGCTCTGCTCGGTATTTCTTGATCGAAACTTCTTTGGTTAAGAGGAGCATGTCGCACATCTCATAGATACCAGATTCGATTTCCTCCTCTGCCATCCAAATAGGATGTTCACGCAGGATAAATTGATTTTCTCCGTACTCGCTAGAAAGACGCCCACTTCCTCCAAAAGTGCCTATTCTTTCCTTGGAGACGAAGGGCATCATCCGCTGGGAAATTCAAAGATGTAGGGCACTAGGAGTTGTTGCTGGCTCTGATCAACATTGCCAATGCTTTCACGGTATTCCTCGTATTTGACCTGTTCCTGAGCTGCGTGCTGGTCTATGATGTAGAGCCCATCTCGTCCCTGAGCAAAAAGATAAGTCCCGTGCATTTGTCCGAAAAACTCCAACTCTGGGAAACTTGATGATTCCTCTCGCTCCAGCTTGTCATAGGCTTTATCGAGACTAGCTAGATCTAACTCTGGGATGGTCTAGTTGGTCGTAGTTAGCAGGCTTTTCTCTGCAAAATGCAGTTTTGCTGGGCTTTGGTCAACTGGTCCAAGGTTTCCTTTGGCAAACAGGGTCAAATCTTTCCTTCATCAGTTAATTCAACCTGATGATCAGCCACCTCAGCTTGACTAGGTTTTGAGAGTTCTGTTTTTTCATAGTAAAGCGTATTTTCTTTTAGTGGGAGAATGGTCTGCTCTACCTTTTGACGATTGCGAACGGTCGATTTGGCAAGATTTTTCCAAGGCATCAGGGATTAAGGCTCTGTTCTTAAGACTATTTTGAAATAGCTTCTGAGACAAGTGCCATCAGTCTCTTTTCCTTAGAGATCCGCACTCTTGCTTAGTCGGATGCACATTGACATCCGCCAGATAGGGGATCGATATGGATGTGAATGACAGCCAGTGGAAAACGTCCCACTCATGAGCTTACTGCCATAGCCGTCAAGAATTGCACGATTGAGCAGGAAGTTCTTGATATAACGGCCATTGATGAAGAGGCTGATATAGTTACGATTGGCCCTAGTTAACTCAGGCAAGGACACAAAACCTGAAATTTCGAAAGTCCAGATCCGAGTTCTCACTGCAATCATCTTCTTAGCACTGGCTAAACTGTAAATCCCTCGCGATGGCTTGACGGAGTTGACCAGTCCCTGCTGTCCGCGTCATTTCCTGCCATCACTGATCAAACTAAAAAGAAATCTCAGGATGGGCCAAGCCCAGACGGTTGACAATATCGATGATATGAGACAACTCCGCTTGCTGGCTCTTCATATACTTGAGGCGGGCTGGCGTGTTGAAAAAAGAGGTCCTCCACACAAACCTTAGTTCCCTACAGGGCTAGTCGCTGGGATAACTTCCTCAACTTGACCTCCACGAGCAACGAGCTTGGTCCCATGACTCGCACCATCCACCGCCGTCAACAGAGTCAGCACACTGACAGAAGCGATAGAGGGTAGGGCTTCACCACGAAAACCGAGCGTCCGAATCCGAAAAAGGTCTGCCTGATTTTTATCTTACTGGTCGCATGGCGACGGAGAGCCAATTCCACCTCATCGTGGGCAATTCCATGCCCATTATCTGTGATTTGAATTTTCTTAAGACCGGCTTCTCAATCTCGATGATAATCTGACCAGAACCCAGCGTCAATGGCATTTTTCTACCAACTCTTTGACTCACACTGGCAGGACGCTCGATGACTCTCCTGCCGCTATCTGGTTTGCTAGCACCTCTGGCACTCAATAATATGAGACATCTTTTCAGCCCCTTTTCTGTATCTATTTTCCTAGAAATTGATTAGTGCTATTATACCATATTTCAGATACTATCAGAAAAAGCAAATACCACATAGACTCCAAATCTCTCCACATAGGCAAAAAGCTCTTGCCAGAGGTCGTAAAATAGTGTTTAATAAAGGTGTACAGGAAGTGATCACAACCTTGTATAACTGAAAAAGGAGGAAATTTATGAAAGTAGAACTACAGATTAATGAGACTTACGAGGAGGAAAAAGCTGATTGTCCAAAGCACCCTCAGCCGACCGAAAAAGTCCAGAAAAGTCATCGAGTTCGCAGAAAAACCTTGACCAAAAAGAAACAATCAAAGGAAAGATTGATGATCAGGTCTATCTAGTCGAAGATTGGCAAGATTCAACGCTTTTTATATCAGAGAATCGAAAGGTTCTTGCAGAAACTAGCATCTCATACCCTACAGCTATTGATTTGCGACTCTATCAAGTTCTTGACATTCTGCTCGACCACTTTTTATCCAAATTTCCCAATCAGAAATCATCAATATCGACTCTATCTCTCATCTCAAGCTCAACCCCAACGGTCTGGTAGAAATTTGTCTAAAAAACGAAAGCTTCACCTACTCATCTCGCCGTTACCTAAAAACCATCAAGGAGAAATTAGAACCATGAAAAAACAAATCTTTCACGATGCAGCTGCTGGTGTACTTATCGGCCCTCATCCTCTCTATCCTCTTTTTCACTCATTTATGCCCCAAATACCTACGCACCACTGAGTCCCGACTCTCTAGTCGGCCAAGTGATGACCCAACATCAGATTCACGGTGCCTTGGTCTTGCCTCTACTGCACACTTATTTGGGCAGCTATCGGCGTTCTCTTTCAACTTGGAAAGCGATTATTCAGCCGTGACTGGAGCTTGCTCCGTGCAACTCTGACCCATTTCTTCCTCATGCTAGCTAGGCTTTTATCCCATTAGCAACTCTAGCAGGTTGGTTCCCCTTCCACTGGACCTTTCTATCTCCAGCTCATTCTGGAGTTTGCGATTGTCTACCTCATCATCTGGGACTATTCTCATAAAAGAGAAGCAAAAAAAGTAGACCACATCAATCAACTCTTGGCTCATAAAAAGTAATAGAGAAAAATCCCACTCACAAATGCATGAGTGGGCTCTTTTTATAACTTTTTGTTTGAGCTCGACCAAGACGTTCATAGCCTGCATAGGTGTCATGTTGTACACATCCAGTTTAGCTAATTCTGCTAGGATAGGATGCTCTGCTGGCGTGTCAAAGAGTGACAGCTGTTCAGTAACAGCACTTGTTTTTCCTCATTGAGCAGGACTTTCCGTCCCTTGATTTCTCCAGTTGAGTCAATATCTTATCCGCCCTTGCTAAAAGTTCTGCTGGTAAGCCAGCAATCTTAGCAACGTGGATACCGTAGGATTTATCAGCAGGCCCTGGTTCGATCTTGTGAAGGAAGGTGACCTGCCCATCCCTGTTCCAAGGTTGCCACATGGACATTGACCAAGTGTTCCAAACTGACCCAGACTGGTCAACTCATGGTAGTGGGTGGCAAAGAGGGTTTTGGCTCCGATATGTTCATGAATGTATTCGATGATGGAATGGGCAAGAGCCATCCCGTCATAAGTTGCAGTTCCACGTCCCAATTCATCAAAGAGAATCGAGGAATCTTGGTCGCATGAGAAATGGCATTATTGGCTCCATCATCTCCACCATAAAGGTTGATTGACCTGAAACCAAAGTCATCTGCTGCTCCGATACGGGTAAAGATAGCATCGAAGATAGGCAAATGGGCACTTTCTGCCGGCACATACGAGCTCAGCTGAGGCCATAACCGCCGTCATGGCTAGCTGGCGCATGTAGGTAGACTTCCCACTCATGTTGGGTCCCCTGTAATCAATTGAATGCTGGTATCTTCTGCCATCTGAATCGTATTTGGAATATAGGTCTGAGCTCCCATGACCTTTTTCAACGACAGCATGGCGCCCTTTTCTGGATATCAATTTGTGAATCGTCTCCAAACTCAGGTCGAATCAAATGCTGGGTTTCAGCTACAACTGCGAGACTTTGCAAGACATCAACGGTCGCAATTCCTTGGGCTAGAGCCTGCAAACGCTGGATGTACTTGCATGACTTCCTCACGGATACGCATAAAAGATTTCATATTCTAGGTTGGCTGACTTCTCACGTGCCTCCAGCATATCTCCCTCGATACGCGCCAACTCCTCGGTACCGAAAGCGTTCTGAGTTTTTTTCAGCGTCGCCTTGCGGAAAAAGTGAGCAGGCACATTTCCCAGTTGCGAATTGGTCACATGGAAATAGTAGCCATCCTTTTTATTGTAGTCAATCTTAAGCGTGCTGATGCCAGAGTTTTCTCTCTCTAGCCTCAATCTCAGCAATCCAACTGGTCCCTTCTCTGAGCACTCGACGGTACTTGTCTCAAGGTCTCATCAAATCCTGCATGGATAATGCCACCTTCCGTAATCACGTGAGGAGCTTCAGGAGCAATGGCAGCACTAATCAAGCTCTCCAACTCAGGGATGGCATCTAACTGTTCGATAAGATAGGCCAGGCAGGTTGCTCCATGCCTCTAAAAATCGCACGAATCCGTGGTACACTGGATAAGGTGGTCGCCAACTGCAAGAGATCCTTGGGATTGGTCTTGCCAAAAGAAACCCGACTAGCCAAACGTTCGATGTCATAAACCCCCTTGAGACTGTCTGTCAAATCACTACGCTCAAAGAAGTGGTCAAGAAAGACCTGCACCACGTCTTGACGTTGGACGATTCGCTTCTTATCAATCAAAGGACGATGAATCCAAGAACGTAAGAGCCGCATACCCATAGCTGTTTTGGTTTCATCCAAAAGCCAGAAAAAGACTGCCTTGCTTCTTACCTGAACGGGCATTCTCAACCAAATCCAGACTGGTCTTGGTCGCATAATCCATCTGCAAGAAATCTTTGATTTCATAGCGGATAACTGGTTTGAGGTGATTCAATTCCCGCATCTGGGTCCGATGAACATACTGGAGCAGCTTACTAGCTGCCGCTTGCTCCACAGCTGCCAGTCGTGAATCCAGTAAATGGACATCCTCAAAAGCCTTCTTTTCTCGTAGGAAAGCACCAGATTCATCTGACGACTGAGGATTTGTTCTTCTTCCTCAGACAAGTCATAACCCAGCACCACTTCACGAGCCCTTGAGATTGCGAATTTCCCACAAACCAACGTAAAAGTCCAATAGCCCTGTCACATAGAAAATCACCCGTCACCAGATCCATATAAGTTAGGCCAAATTGATTGCCATCACGATCTATGAGCAACCAAGAAATTGTTCTGACTATCGGGCTTACTACTATCAACCACCGTTCCAGGTGTGATGACCTGAACCACCTCTCGCTTAACAACCCCAACTGCTTGTTTGGGATCTTCCATCTGCTCGGCAATAGCCACCTTATAGCCCTGCTCAATCAGAAACATCGATATACTGCTGGGCAGAATGATAGGGAACACCAGCCATGGGTATCGGATTTTCTGCATTTTTATTACGACTGGTCAGTGAAATCTCTAAAATCTGCGCCGCATTGACCGCATCTTCGTAAAACAGCTCATAAAAATCACCCATCCGAAAGAGCAGAAAAAGCATCTGGATATTGCTTTTTAATATCCACATACTGCTGCATACCAGGTGATAGTTTTTCTGTCGTCATATTGGCTCTCTCCTTGTCAAAAATAAGGCTTGGGAACAAGTCCCAAAACCCTATTTATCCTTCATCAAATCTAGCAGACGCTCTTCCATGAGCTTGGCAACATGCTGGTCTCGACAAATAACCAGTAAGGTATTGGCACCAGCAACCGTCCCTAAAATCGCCTCGTCCTTATTTTCATCAACAATATTTGCTAACACGGCCGCTTCTCCCAGCTTGGTATGAAGTACCAAAGTAAACTCTGCTCTCGCAACCCCTTCTAAATGATGCGACAAAAACTCTACCAAATCAATCTTTTCTGTTTCATTCGCTAGCACATAATATACCATACCATTTTTTTCTTAACCTTGATCTGCTCGATCTCGCGCAGGTCGCGAGACAAGGTCGTTTGCGTCACAAAGACATTCCGAACTTCTAGGCGATCTTGGATATCCTTTTTGTGTAGCTAGTTTTTCCTCAGTGATCATCTTTTTAATCAACTGGTGTCGTTCTTTTTCTCATATCAACCTCTTACATGAATATTTATAACCGATTTCGGGTTTATTTTTAGATATAATTATACCAAAAAAACTGAATAATTCAAAAAAATCTTTCTTCTTTTCACTAAATTTATGATAAAAATAGAATAAAAGTCCAAAAGGAGCCTACTTATGAGTACAAAAAAACTGATTGCTAGTGAATTGGCTAGCGTCATCGATAGCCTAGATCAAGAGGCTATTTTAAATTTACTAGAACAACCAAAAAACTCTGACATGGGAGATATCGCTTTTCCTGCTTTCTCACTTGCAAAAGTCGAACGCAAAGCCCCTCAAATGATTGCTGCTGAAATCGCTGAAAAAATCAACAGCCAAGCCTTTGAAAAAGTTGTTGCAACTGGCCCTTACGTCAACTTCTTCCTTGATAAAGCTGCCATTTCTGGAGCAGTTATCAAAGAGATCATCGAAAAAGGATCTGACTACGCTCAACAAACTGAAGGCAAAGAGCAAAATATCACGATTGACCTATCAAGTCCAAACATCGCAAAACCTTTCTCAGTAGGTCACTTACGTTCAACTGTTATCGGAGATGCTCTTTCTAATATCTTTAAGAAAATGGGCTACAACACTATTAAAATCAACCACCTTGGAGACTGGGGTAAACAGTTTGGTCTTCTCATGGTTGCTTATAAAAAAATGGGGAAGTAAGGAAGCCGTAGAAGCTAATCCAATTGACGAATTGTTAAAATTGTACGTTCGCATCAATGCTGAAATCGAAAATGATCCCAGCTCTTGATGATGAAGGACGTCGTTTGGTTTAAAAAAATTGGAAGACGGTGATCCAGAAGCAACTCAACTCTGGCAATGGTTCCGTGATGAAAGTTTGGTTGAGTTCAACCGCATCTACAAAACTGTTGAACGTTGAATTTGACAGCTTAAACGGGGAAGCCTTCTATAACGACAAGATGGATGAAGCCTGCAAATCCTTGAAGAAAAAAAGGTTTGCTAGAAGAGTCACGCGGAGCTAGCATTGTCAACCTCGATGATGTCGAACTGCCACCCGCTATGATTAAAGAAAATCTGACGGTGCAACCTCTACATCACACGTGACATTGCGACAGCTATCTACCGTGCACGTACTTACAATTTTGTTAAGAATATCTCATGCAGTTGGTCAAGAGCAGTCTAACCACTTTAAACAGTTAAAAGCCGTCTTGAAAAAAATGGATTTGACTGGAGCGATGATATGATTCATGTAGACTTCGGTTTGGTAACCAAGAACCGTCAAAAGCTCTCTACTCGTAAAGGGAAATATTATCCTGCTCGAACCTACTCTTCAAGAAGTTATCAGCCGTGCTAAAGCACAAATTGAAGCGAAAAAATCCTGATCTCGAAAAACAAAGAGCAGGTTGCCCAAGCTGTCGGAGTAGGAGCTGTTAAATTCTACGACCTCAAGACTGACCGCCGAAATGGTTACGACTTTTGACCTCGAAGCTATGGTTTCCTTTTGAAGGAGAAACTGGTCCATACATCCAATACGCTTACGCTCGTATTCAATCTCTCCTTAGAAAAAGCAGACTTCCAACCAAATGCTCAAGCAAATTACAGTCTAAAATGATGCTGAAAGCTGGGAAATTATCAAACTTTCCAAGACTTTTGCCCGTGTCATCAAACGCGCATCTGTTAACTATGATCCATCGCTCATTGCCAAGTATGCAATCAGCTTAGCTCAAGCTTTCAATAAATACTATGCCCACACTCGTATCCTGGATGAAAGCCCAGAGCGCGACAGCCGTCTAGCCCTCAGCTACGCAACAGCTGTTGTTCTCAAAGAAGCCCTTCGTTTGCTTTGGAGTAGAAGCACCAGAGAAGATGTGATTCAGTACTAACAATTGGAACTAAAGTTCCTAATTGTTAGACGCCAGCCACTTATGCTTATATGCGAACTAGCTAATCTGCTTCACTAGTCATGACCCCTAAATATAATCGATTTAGAGGCCATGACGTCGTAACTATGGTGATTTGGCTAGCGCTTCACTAATTCGCACAAATAAACAGCGATTTGTTTATGTCATAATAATAAAAACTAGACCTTTCAAGTATATCATCGAATTATCTAGTCTCTGTGCGATGCCTGCCATGCAATTTAGTCATCTAATAGAAAAGCGAAATGTTTCTTTCGCTTTTCTTATGTCATCAACTTTTTTATCAAACCAGGAGAGATTTTTATGAGCCAGTATGCTTTATATCTTAGTTCTTATCAGTCTTGTCGTTCTTTTTTTCTCATCAATAAGTACGAAAAAAAGAAAAACTTCAACAACTCCTTTCAGGAACAGCTTCTGAAGGACGAAGCTTTCAAAACAGACATACGCGAAAGGATCCAAACAACGGAAAAATATCAATGATGTGATTGACTACATCAATAAAGGTTACCGTTTGGGACTCCTGCTTTCTAAGGAAATCACTGAGCAACTGAAATAGGGAATCCGAGAAGCTTTCTTCTCGGATTTTTACTCCCATCAATACCATTTCCTTGTGATAATCATATCTTTCATATGATTTTTTTCTGAAATTTTCTAAATTTTTTTCAAAAAAATTCTCTTGCATTTTTTTCATAAGTTTCTTGTAGAATAGTAGCTATCTATTCAGATTATTCTGAAAATTCAAAAATAGGAGTGTTTATTATGTCACAAGTTACTTCATCACACCAGTCTACCTGGGCAAGCAAACTAAAGGCAATGGGGCCAGGAATCCTAATGGCTTCTGCTGCCGTTGGAGGTTCTCACATTGTATCCTCTACTCAAGCTGGTGGTTCTTATGGTTGGTCACTACTCCTCTTGGTTATCTTGGCCAATGTTTTTAAATATCCATTTTTCCGTTTTGGTGCCGAATATACTGCCGACACTGGCAAAACCTTGGTGGAAGGCTATGCTGAAAAAGGAAAACTCTATCTCTGGATTTTCTTTATCCTCAATGTCTTTTCAGCTATGGTCAACACAGCTGGTGTTGCCATTCTGTGCTCAGCTATCATCGCCAGTGCCTTCCCAATGATCGGTCTTAGCATCACTCAATGGTCCCTCATCCTTGTTGCGGTCATTTGGGCTATGTTACTCTTTGGTGGCTACAAACTATTGGACGGTATGGCAAAATGGATCATGTCTGCCTTGACTATTGCAACTGTTCTTGCCGTCATCATTGCTGCCGTTAAGCACCCAGAATACAGCTCTGATTTTATCGAGAAAACACCTTGGCAAATGGCAGCCCTACCCTTTATCGTTTCCCTTCTAGGTTGGATGCCTGCCCCTATTGAAATCTCAGCTATCAACTCACTCTGGTCTGCTGAAAAGAAAAAGACCGTCAACTTTAATACAGAGGATGCTCTTTTCGACTTTAACGTTGGTTACATTGGAACTGCTATCCTAGCTGTATTCTTTGTGGCACTAGGAGCACTTATTCAATATCCTACAGGGCAAGCGGTTGAAGCTGCTTCTGCCAAATACATCTCGCAATTTGTGGGCATGTACGCCTCTGTCCTTGGTGAATGGTCTCGTTATTTGATTACCTTCATCGCTTTCCTCTGTATCTTTGGGACAGTCATTACTGTCATCGATGGATATTCACGTGTCAATCAGGCCTCCCTTCAACTCTTGGCAAATCAAAAAGAGGATAATCGTAAATCTTTGAACATCTGGATGACCATCACAGCTATCATTGGTATCGTCATCATCAAGTTCTTTGCCGGTCAAGTTTCAACCATGCTCCGCTTTGCCATGATTGGATCTTTTCTTACAACACCATTCTTTGCCCTTTTGAACTATGTGTTGGTCACAGGTGAAAATAAAAATCTTCCTTCTTGGTTGAAACTCCTCGCCATTGCAGGATTGATTTTCCTCTTTGGCTTTGCTATTTTCTTTATCTATGCACTTGCCATCGGAAAAGCAGGTTAATTCCAAAGCAGCACCCTCGTCTGGGTGCCTTTTTCTGCATTCAAAAGGCAGTTGAGAAAATCCAACTGCCTACTTGAACGATTCTAACTTTCTGAACCCAATCCATATAAGTCCGCGATAATCGCTGCGACCTTTTTAATATCTCCCAGCATTCCACGCATTTCAAAGTCTGCTAGGACCGGGAAGCCAAAGCGCTGGCTATACTGCTTGGCTGTCAGGCAGTATTGATTGTTAAAATTGCGATTACCAGATCCCACTACCCCAAAACACTTACTAGCATTGTCTCCATAGGCGATAAAGTCGCCCACTGGAGTCGTAAGAATCTCAACATCGCCGTTATCGACACCATTTCCACCTTCCAGATAGGTCGGCAAGAAAGCGACATAGGGATGCTCCATTTCAAAGAATTCTTGGCCTTCCTTGACCAAATCCTTGATATGAATCTTTTGGACCTCAATCCCTTCGTACTGGGACAAGAGATAGTCCTTAAGTCGAGTTACAAAACTCTCTGTATTCCCGCTCAAACTGATATAAACTAAGGATATTTTTTTCATGCTGACCTCTATCTTTTATGTTTACGATATAAAAAGAACTAACAAGATTGTAACTTGATAGTTCCCTTTTGTCAATACTTAGGCAGCCTCTTCTGTTTCGACTTCCTCAGACAAATCTTTTTGTTGACGCCACATCTTGTAAAAGACAATGGCAAGAAGAGGACATTGATAACAACAAACTAAAATCGTTGTTCCTTTCCAAGGACTTCTGTCCCTAGTCGCAAAGTTTCATCACGGATAGCTTGTACAGCATCTTGCATACCCATATAAGTATAAATCGAACCAACAATGGCAAGCAAAACATAAGCAATGTAAGCATAATTTGCATATTGCAAATGATTACGAACCAAGAGCACAATACCTGCGACTACTAAAAATCGCAGATAAAAATAATCAAAACGATGTTAACAGTCGAATGCGATAATTCAGCTGTCTTATGTAGATAATTAATCGTATCCTCTAGTTGCTGGGCGCTAGCACCTTGAACTTGAGCTTGACTGGCACCCTAGTGTTTCTTTACTAGGAACTGGACTTAGTATTCCAAACAAAGACATAGCTGAAATCAATGCTGATAGAACTAATAAAAACCCAAAGATAAATTGGTTTCTTTTTTTCATAATTTTTCCTCCTTAAGGTATTTTTGAACATTATAGCATTTTTTGTATGTAAATACAAGTTTTACAGGGAACTTTCGACTTGTTTGCGATAAGCTTTTGGTGATTTTCCGCACAATTTACGGAAGACCTTGTAGAAATATCCAACATTGCTGTAACCAACAGCATAGCAAACATCTTCAATACTATCATTAGTTGAAAGCAAAAGCTGTTGCGCTGCCTTAATCCGCTGTTTGTTGAGCAATTCTGCGAAGGTTGAGTTGGTTTCTCGCTTGATTAACTGACCGAGGTAGACAGGATTGATAAAGAGATCCTTGCTGATATCCTTAAGTGAGAGCTCTTTCTGATAATCACGCCCAATCACCTCCAGAACACTCACCACATTTTCATTCATGCGGTACTGGCCAAAGAACTTGGTCAAGGTTTCTTTGATATAGGCAACCAATTCTTCAAAGGTGTTAATGGCATGGATAGCTTTGACAATCTCGGTCATATCATCTGCTTTTAGGTGTTCAAACAAATGAAAGACATCCATGACAAACTGGGTGAAGAGCTGTTTGGTGATAGCCACGCGCGGTGTGTTCTCTAAGACAACCTTCTCCAGTAGGGTTAATTCTTCAATGATTTGATTGATATTTCCTTGGATAATCACGCGATAAATCGGTTCGTAATAAGCAAATAGACTCTCGGATTTTTCTAGATTGACAGAACCGTAAAAGAGGGCTTTTTCTGCGTTGATCTTCCATTTTTCAAAGGCTTGTTGGTAGGGCGCTACAAAAGGCGTTACTACAATTCCATCTAGTGGTTGATCAGAGATAAAAATCTGCCAGTCTTGACCTAAAACATAGTAAGGAATAGTGAAGGATCCTTGCTTTTCCTTGGAAAGGCCTATCCACCAGTTGTCTTTACTTGCTAAGGAGTTGACAGCCTTCCTCATCCAATTCTTGACTGAGGGTCTGACTTTGCTCCACCTTTTCCTGAAGCTGTCGCGCAATTTTTTCTAATAGATGACTCAACTCCACCTTATCCACTGGCTTCACCAGATAATCCACGACACTAAGATTCATGGCTTTTTTGACGTACTCAAACTCCTGATAACCTGACAGCAAGATATAATAGGTATCTGGAAGCAGCTCCTTCATTTCCTTAATCATCTCCAGCCCTGTCTTATCTGGCATATTGACATCGGAAATGATCACATCTACTGGATTTTCCTTGACATAATCTAAAGCATCATCAGCATGATTGGCTGTTGCGACGACTTGCATATCCCATTTTTCAAAGGGGATTAATCGCTTGAGCCCCTCTGTCACCATATACTCGTCGTCTACTAATAAAACTTTATACATTTCCCTTCCTTTCTATTCATTTTGAATAGTAATACGGTAACGAACACCTTCTTGCTCAGCTGACTCTACACTGATTTGGTAGCGATCCCCAAAATAGAGGACAAAGCGTTCGTGTACATTGACTATTCCAATTGATTGTCGCTCTCCGCTATAGCTTGCCTCGTGCTCAAAACTTCTCTGAGTTAGTTTTTCTTGCAAGCTAGCTAGTTTCTCAGCAGTCATCCCGCGACCATTGTCTACCACTAGGATTTCAACAAAACCTTGGCCCTTCAAAACCTTGATACTGATCACATTGTCTGTTCGGCGATGGTCAATACCGTGGGCAAAGTAGTTTTCTACCAATGGTTGGAGTGTAAACTTGGGAATCTTCATATTTTCTAATTCTGGCGCGATCTTAAAGCCATAGGCAACTGACTTTGGATAACGCACCATACAGAGATAGCTGTATTGCGACAAAATTCTAATTCTTGTTTCAGCGTCGTTTCCCGCTCGTTGGAGATATTATTGCGTAGTAAACTGCTAAATTCATAGATAATATCCGCCAGTTCATCTTGGCTTTCCATGACGGCATACATGCGCAGAAACTCTAAGGTATTGTACATAAAGTGAGGATTGATTTGAGCTTGCAGGGCTCGCATATTGGCATCTTTTTGACTGAGCTCTAGCTGGTAAATATCGTGGATATTTTTTTCCAGGCGATCCAACATATCATTGGTGGTTTCTGCGATGAGGAGCAATTCCTGATCTTTTTCAGAAGTATCGATGCGAAGTCCCTCTTCTCCTTGAGCAATCACCCTCGATAGAATCTACTAAATCTACGACCTGCCTTTGGTAATTGGAGAAGGTCTGCCTCAAGGTCACATATAAAATAATAATAAAGAGAACACTCAAACCAACAATGACAGCAGAACTGGTCAAAGTGCCCTTAAGAACAAAATCCTTAGGAACTGCTGATTGGACTTGATAGCCATGTGATGTCAAACCAACAATCCAATTTTCCCGTTCAGCTACTACATTTTCCCCTATATGAAACAATTCAGTATCAAAAGGGGAGGTGATCGTCACGGCCACAGGAATCAGACCGCGAGTATTATCAATTGCTTGGTAAAGTACATCTTGCGATAAAGAAATGTAAATAACACCTAGAGACTGATCGGAGTTAGGATCGAGTACTGGTATGGCAAAACTATTGGCTGCTGGTTTGAAATCCTCAGCAAGAATTTTCTCCCCGCTACGTTTCTCTCTAGTAGAAACGTAGACTTCCTTGTAGTCTTGCAAAACAATTGCAACACCTGTCACAAAGTCATTTCTTACATACAAATCATCAATGTTTTCATACAAGGATACTGAGACATAGGGAGACGCTTTACGTTGCAACAGCCAGTAAAAATAATCCGATGTACTCAAACTAAAATACTTATAAATCCCTTCAATCCGTGCTCGATTTTCAACCAGTTCCTGCGCTAGCTGAGTCGACTCCCTGTGGTAATATTCAATCTCACTCACTGTTCGAGTCGTTACACGTTGAGCTACTCGCTGGGCTTCTTTTTCACGCGAATCCCAGTCAGCATAGGAGAGCATAACCGCAAAGCTTGCAATGATGACAATCATCACCAAGGTATAGATACGCAAGAGGGAGTGGAGCCAGAACGGCTTCATTTTATTTTGTCGCCAATTTTTCATGGATACTTTCATATACGGGTTCCAACATATCACTGATAAAGAAATGCCATACACCAATTCCTACGAAAAAGAGGAGGGCAGGCATATAGTAACCAATTCCTACAAGCATGACCGTACCAAATAAAATCTTGGCGATTGCCGGCAAATTCATAAAAATTCCGATAAGAGCGAGTTTTACAGTATTTCGATAAGAGAGCTCATAGTGAACTTGGAGTTTCAATGAAACGGTATAAGCCAAAAAAACAAAGGCAACAACAAGGATATTGAGAAAGGTTGCCAAGAGATGGAAGATAGTCTGATGAGGCAATTGAACCAAAAGGTACAAACCATAGACTAAGACTAGATCTACAAGTACAAAACTATAGAAAGCTAGGTGCTCTTGACAAAGTTACTCTTATACAATTCCCAAGCTTCTTTCAAACTATAAGCTCGATAAATATAACCGTGCTCCGCATATAAACTCATAAGAGTTGCACTAGCTGGTGCCAAACCAAAGACCACACCTCCTGCTAGTGTCAATAACCAGAAAAAAGCCGTCGCAATCATTCCTAAAAAGAAACGATTAAAGACGAATTCTAGAAACTTTCCCATGATATCCTCCTTAAAACAACTATGTAACTATTATATCATATTTCAAACGTTTTCAAAAACATAGAGCACCCATTTACAATCCTCTAAAAGCGTGATACAATTGATTTTGACAGTTTTATATAAGGAGATTCTCATGAAGAAAAATATCTTAACTACCCTCTTAGCCGTCGTCCTCTACTTCCTCTGTCTAGGGATTGGAGTAGTACTTGGACACTTGGTGGATTCAACGGGCAATATGTTCTATGCGCCTGCCTTTTCTGCCCTTGTCGGGGGTAGCGTCTACATGTTTCTTTTGGCAAAGGTTCCTCGTTTTGGAGCGATTACCACTCTCGGACTCTTTATGGCTCTCTTTTTTCTAGCTAGTAAACACGGCGCTGGCGCTTTTCTACCAGCTATCGCCTGTGGTCTTGCAGCAGATGCCATCGCTCATCTCGGCAATTACAAAGATCGAATCAAAAACACCCTCTCCTTCCTCGTCTTTGCTTTTAGTACAAGTGGCCCTATCTTCCTCATGTGGATCCGTCCCAAAGCTTACGTGGCTACCTTACTCGCTCGTGGAAAGTCCCAGGAATACATTGACCGTATCATGGTCGCTCCAGAGTTAGACAAAATCCTTCTCTTTGTCGCAAGTATTCTCCTTGGTGCCTTGATTGGTGCTATGATTGGGCAGTTTCTAAGTCAAAAAATAGCCGATAAACTATAAGGTAAAAGCCCTGAAGACTAGTAACACCTAGCTCCAGGGCCTTTTTGTATACAATCTTAAAATTCACTATAGATAAATTCTTGGATGTTCGAAAAATCTGTCACAAAACAATAAATCACGATACTTAAGATAACTGTATAGAAAAATAGTGTCCACAAGATTAAACGATGTGTGTTAGTCAGCTTGGTTTGCAAATTTGTAAAGTTCTTTTTTTCAACTTCCATCCATCCTTTCACTCCAACGTGCATCACGTCAAATAAAAAGTAATCATCATACTCTCTGTTTCCATAGTTTAATACGGTTGCACCATGGCTTTTTGCGACATTTTCTATTTTTTTATAAGTTTTTTCCCGCATCTCTCTTGAGACACCAGTGTAGTCATTCCATTTCCCGTTTACTGGGAAAATAATAACCTCAACTTCAATGCCCAATTCCTTAGCAACTGTCAAGAAGAGTTCCATATCTGAATACTCTGGTGACTCCAGGTAGCTCAAATCTTTATTGGAATCTTTCAACGATGCATAGCGATCTTTTAAGTAAGTATTGTAGTAGTTATTATCAACAGCATAGTCATTGTTGTCTGTTTTCTTTTTGACCTCTTCCACAAACTGATCCGTCAACTTCTGCCAATCATAGTCTGGGGTTTTATCTCCTAGTGAAGGATAATCTGATTTGGCATGTTTTTGATAAAAAGTCTGTTTGAGCTTAAAGGAATACATCGCGTTCTCGAACTCTAATAGTTTTTTTATCAACAATGGTTCCTTTTCCATCTATGAAATAACTTTTTATATTTTTTTGTAGATGTCATTTTGTTGCTTGTTCCTTTGGTAATCTCGATAATGCGATTGATTATTTTTTTCTTTCGTTTCTTTGCTAATCTTGTCATTATCTAGCATGTGGAAAAATATGTTCCTGAGAAGCCTTGTTCAAAAAGGCATCTTGATGAGTCCCATCTTTTTCAAACCACTGAACAGACTCTACTATAGCTACTTTTTCGCTTAGTCATAGATCCTTCAATAGAACCCAAGGTCGTAGCCTGAATGATGTTTTGAGAATAACTGGTCCCAATCTGCATGATATTAAAATCGTTGTAGTTAAAAAAATTTTATTGGGATGATAGTCTTCATTTATCGTCGCAACCAACTCAGATGACCCCAATAAAAACCAGTGTATTGGGGAGTGATATTGCTTGTTAAAATATCTCTACTTTTTATACTTTTTCATACGAAGTGCTATAACGAATACTGTTATCCTTGACTTTATAATAATCATCAATCTTCTTGACATACGTCACATTTAAAAGGGCAAGCGTCGCAATTACGAGCACAAGCGATAGTAAAAATGCTTTTAATTTAATCATCTCGTTTTATCCTATCCCTTCGATCTGTCCGATCTCTTTTTCAATCTCTTATCTCTTTAAAAATCGTCAGTAAGATTTTTATAGGGTTCACCTGAAAAAGATAAAGAAACCAACCATAACCAGATTCATGGTCACAAACCAACTTAATAGCTTATACCATTTTTTTGTTTTTTTATTTTTTTCTTATAAAAATTGCTTTTCTTTTGATACACTTCAAATCCAGCCATCAAGACGCCATGGTAAAAACCATAGACAATGTAGCTAACACTAAGACCATGCCAAAAACCCATGACCAACATATTGACCATATAGGCATAGGTTGCATTGTGTAGCCTATTTTTTTAAACCATTTTTTTCCTGATAACCTGCATCAATACTCTTGAAAAATACAAAAATCTCTCAACCAGGTCGACAAGGTGATATGCCATCTGGTCCAGAAATCCTTGATATCGACACTCAAGAAAGGTTTGTTAAAGTTCATTGGTGTCTGAATACCTAGAATATTACTACTTCCAACGGCCATTAGACTATAGCCCGCAAAGTCGAAGAACAGATACAAGGTATAGAGGTACATATATTTAATTGAGTAAACGACTGTGCCAGTATTATTTAGAGTGAGTAATATCTGGTAAACATAGGTTGATAAAACAACCTTGTAAAGAAGGCCTAGAACGATACGATAAATACCGTCCCCAGCTAACTCTAGATACTCTTTCCGAGGCATGACCTCGTTTATCTCTTTTAAAAATCTCCTACTCCGATCAATCGGACCAGCACTAACTGTTGGGAAAAAGAGCAAAAACTGTAGATAATCTTTTACACTGATTTTTTTCTTTGATCAAGCCATCCGATATTTCTAGCATGATCTGAATGGTCTTAAAGGACATGTAGGAAATTCCAATAAAGGCCAACAAATGTAGAGAAGTCAGGGCAAAGACTTTATTGATCACCAAAGGAAGAATGGAAAGGAAAACCAGTGGTTTCAGCCACCTTGCTTCTATCCTCTGTGCTAGAAAAACCAGAAAATATTGGTAAACGATAAAGGCGAGCAAATAGACTATCATCGCTCGACTCTTGCCATAAATAGCTCCTGCGAATAAGAGGGAGAGCGCCAAAATATAGTAGTCCTTACGTTTTTTTCAAAAAAAGTTTACCACAAAACCAATCAGTAAAACTACAAACAAGAGAAGGAAAAACTCATTCCCCTCGAAATAATTCATATCAACCGAACTCCTTTTTCATTTTCTTATCTTGCTTCAGAACTTATCTTTCTAGTTTTTTCCTATCCTATTACTAGAGAGAGTTAGCTTTATCTATTATACCATAATTTAAAAAAACTTTAAATGCCCCTGTTGGCAGCTACCTAGAACAAAAAAAGAGCCCTTCGGCTCTTTTTATTTATGACTTAATTTCTTGGTCAAGAAATCTCCCAAGAACTGGATTGTAAAGATAATCAAGATGATAATGATGGTCGCCAAGATGGTCACATCGTGATTGTAGCGGTTAAATCCATAGGCAATGGCCACGTTACCGATACCGCCAGCTCCAACAGCACCGGCCATAGCTGTTTCACCAACAAGGGAAATCAAGGTCACAGTCGTCACACGGATCAAATCTGGAAGACCTTCTGATAGGTATACCCCAACGATATCCCAGAAAGTCGCTCCACTTGCTTGAGCCGCTTCAATCACACCACCATCTAGCTCAGCCAAGACCACCTGCACCTGACGGGCAAAGAAGGCAAAGACTGCAAAAGAAAGGGGGACAAGGGCTGCATTTGGCCCGATACTAGTCTTCACAATCAAGTGAGAAAGTGGCGACATGATTGCCAAGAGGATGATGAAAGGAACCGCACGGAAAATAGAGGTAATCTTGTCTAAAATCCAGAAGACAACCTTATTTTCCAAGACACCGCCTGGTGCTGTCAAGACGAGGAAAAGACCTGCCACCAGCCCCAAGAACCCTCCGATAATAAAGGAAAGAACTGTCATATAAAGAGTTAGGTAAATGGCTGTTCCCCAGCCAGCTTGACCAGCCCAGCCCATTTTATAGACATTTGGTAAATAGGTTTGAATAAACTCTGTCATTTTACTGTCCTCCCTTCAATACTTTTAACTGGACACCCGCTTGACGGATAGCCTCTTGGGCACCTGCTAGCGCTGCTTTTTCACCTGACAGCACCACAACCAATTCTCCGACGGGTGTACCATCGAGAATTTCGATATTTCCATAAAGGATATTGGCCGTTACTTGGTAATGTTTGTACAATTCATTCAAAAGTGGCTCGTCTGTCGAAGCCCCTGCATACTTGAGCTGCACTAAGATACTGTTCTCAGATAAATGCTCTACGATTTCTTGCTTCTCAATCTTGACCATGGCTTCGTCAATACCTGTGGCTGTTGAGATAAAGTCCTGAGTCAAAGGTTGTTTAGGATCCGAGAAGATTTCAAGGACACTGCCTTCTTCAATCAAACGGCCATCCTGCATGACTGCCACACGATTGGCGATGTCTTTGACAATCTGCATTTCGTGTGTAATCAAGACAACAGTCAAGCCTAGCTTTTGGTTCAAATCTTGCAACAAGGCTAAAATTTGCTTGGTTGTCTTAGGGTCTAGGGCAGACGTTGACTCATCTGAAATCAAGATTTTTGGATCATTGGCCAAGGCACGCGCAATGGCCACACGCTGTTTTTGCCCTCCAGATAGTTGTGAAGGATAGTTCTCAGCACGATCTGCCAAGCCAACCAAGTCCAACAATTTAGCTACTTTAGCCTTCTTTTCTTCCTTGCTGAGTCCAGAGTGTTTAAGGGCAAAGGCCACATTTTCCTCTGCTGTCTTTTGACTCATCAGATTGAAGTGTTGGAAATCATTCCGATATCTTGACGTTTGCGACGCAACTGCTCTGCCGTCAAGGTCACTTTGCCGTCAAAAATCACATCGTTATCAATGGTAATTTTGCCTGCAGATGGTTTTTGCAGGAGGTTAATCACCCGAACAAGGGTTGATTTCCCTGCTCCAGAATATCCAACGATTCCGTAGATATCTCCTTCTTGGATATGAATGGTCACATCCTTGACCGCTGTGATGGTTCTCTTCTTTTGGTGAAAGGTCACATCGATCTGATCTAACTTGATAATATCTCTACTCATAGCTTCTAATCAGCTCCTCTACTAATTCAATATGGGTGTAGTAATCGGCGATTCGCACATTTTCATCTCCACCGTGGTCTCGGCTATTGGCATTTCCTAAACCGAAGGCCACCATGGGTACCTCTAGGGCATCAAAGACCGTATGCATAGGTCCTGTTCCCGCTGTTGTCGGTAAGACCGATACGCCTTGCGGGTAGAATTTCTTGGCCAACTCAATCACATTGAGAATGGCTGGTGCGCTCATATCGCTTCGATAGCTCATCTCTCCCAAGGTATAGTATAATTCTACCTTATCAAAGCCATTTTTGTCTAGCTGTTTCCGAATTTTTTCCAGAACATCATGCGGTTCTAGGCCAGGAACCAAACGAACCTCTAGCTTAGCACTGGCTTCTGCTGGCAAAATCGTTTTAACCCCTTGCCCTTGATAACCTGACTGAATCCCTTCAATATTAAGAGCTGGCTCGAAAAAGAAACGTTTTAGAAAGGCTGCACGTTCCTCTTGTAAGAGAGGCAATTCCAAGCCATAAATGCGACTGATTTCCTCAGGATTGCGTTGGGCGTAGGTATCCACCAAGGCTAGTTCTCGTTCATTTGGCTCTTGAACATCCTCGTACAAGCCTTCTACCAAGATACGCCCATCAGCAGCTCGCAGACTACTTAAGGCCTGGATAAGATACCATGGTGCTGACTCCACGACACCACCATAACTCGAGTGGATATCTACATCCGCACTTTTCACCTTGGCATCAAAGGTCACGATTCCCTTGTTTCCACCAGAAATTTCTAACTGCTCCAAGGCATTTTTCGTTCCTTGCTCCCAAACTAGCAAATCTGCTCCTCGGAGTTTGTCTGCGTGTTTCCCTAAATACTTATCTAGATCCATAGAAGCAGACTCCTCTGCCCCTTCCATGATAAAACTGATATTGACAGGGAGGTCATCGTGGTGCTGCATATACTTTCTCAGAGCACTCAAACGAGCTGTGATGTGGCCCTTATCGTCGTCAACTCCTCGCCCATACATAAAACCATTTCGCACAGAAAGTGTAAGGGATCCTCTGTCCAGATCTGATCTCCGTCCGCTGGTACGGTGTCATAGTGGTTATAGAAGATCAAGGTCTTGGCATCTGGACGCGAACTCTTGAAATGTGCCATGACAAAGGGAGCTGTGTAACTCTCATCAATCTCCACTTCAGCCCCCACACGCTTGAAAATCTCACCCAGATAGTTTGCGACTTCCTTGAGTCCAACCTGCTGGGCAAAGACGGATTTCTTGGAAATTAAGGTGCGTAAGACTTCGAAATAATGTTGGGCCACATGATCCTTCTCAAATTTTTCAATCTGCTCTTGTTCGCTAGGAAAAACCATTTTCTCTCTCTTTCTACTACGTACTTGTGTCCTCAGAACGACCACAAGTGCCTCTTAAAAATCAACTCTCTATACAAAAGCAAGAGGTGGAAACTCTCTCCCACCTCCCTGTGTCTTATTACCAAACTGGTTGGTCCAAACCGTCTGATGTTTCTTCGATAACTTTTTTCACTTCATCAGTGTGGTAAGCTGCGATAATTTTCTTGATGGCATCAGCCTTAGGTGATGATTCCCAATCTTTTTTCGCAACAATGATGTTGTACCATTGTTTTGAGTTTTCATCAGCTTGTTCTTTGAAGAGTGCTTTCTTGTAGTCCAATTTTGCTTCTGTAACGAAGGTATTGTTTACAACGGCAGCATCAACTGATGACAATGAACGAGCTGTTTGGCTAGCGTCCAATTCAGTAATCTTCAAGTTCTTTGGATTTTCTGTGATGTTAGCAACTGTTGCAAGTGCAGTTCCAGAAACATCCAATTTGATCAAACCAGCTGATTGAAGCAAGTAAAGCGCACGGCTTTCGTTTGTTGCATCGTTTGGTACGGCGATTTCACCGTTATCTGGGATTTCTTCCACTTTGGTGTACTTGTTTTCTTCCCCATTTTTACCTGAGTAAAGGCGGATTGGTGAGATGTAGGTATCTGCAATCGCTACAAGGTCTTTCCCGTTTTCTTTGTTCCAGTTGTTCAAGAAGTTGTAGTGTTGGAAAGCATTCAAGTCTACTTCGCCATCAGCAGTTGCCTTATTTGGTTGAGAATAGTCTGTGAACTCTGTGAATTCCAATTTAATTCCATCTTTTTCAACTAATTCTTGGATTTTATCCCAACGCGCTTCTTCAGAACCGCTACGGTTAACTGTTGCAATTTTGACAACTGTTTCGTTGTCTGCTTTCTTTTCTGAATTTCCGCAAGCTGCAAGAGTCAAACCTGCGACTGTAGCAAGAGCTGCTACACCGAGCCATTTTTTAATTTTCATGATTCTTTCTCCTTTAAAAATAATACCGTAATAGTATCTCATACTTTATTTGAATTAGCAAATTGTTATTAGATAGGCAGACATATAGTTTGAAACTATATACCTGAAAATTGAGAAATCATCCGTCTTTCTCAGACTGGATGATTTCATACGACTATTTAATATCAGCTTCTGCTGGAAGGTAAGTATCTCCAAAGAACTGTTTAGACAATTTTTCAAGAGTTCCGTCTTTGTAGAGTTCTTGGATACGTTTGTCTACAAATGATTTCAACTCATCTTGACCTTTAGCAAGAAGTGGGTAAACGTAAGGTTGTTGGTCGCTTGGAAGTTCAATGACTTTCAAGTTGTCCAAACCTTGGTTCTTGATAACTGTTTCAACACCAATCTTATCAAAGATCTTGTAGTCAAACTGACCATCGCTCAAACGAGTCAGGATTTGTTGAAAGTCAGCTTTTGTATAGTTAAGAACAGTCGGGTTATCTGTGTGTTGTTTGTTGTATTCTTCCAACTGTTTAGCTGTTGTTGTTCCTTGCACGATTTCAGTAGATTTTCCACCGATATCATCAAGCGATTTGATGCTGTTGTCATCTTTCTTAACTACGAGAACGTTAGGATTTTGGGCAATTGGTGCTGCATAGAGGTATTTATCCGCACGTTCCTTAGTATAGCTAAGATTGTTAACAGCCATATTGTAGCGTTCAGCATCAAGTCCCGCAAAAACACCTGACCACTCTGTCTTTTCAAACTTGACATCGTATTTGTCAGAGTCTTTAAAGATAGCACGGACTACTTCAATCTCGTAACCAGTCAATTCACCATTTTCTTCATAGATAAATGGTTTTGGTGATCCGTTAGTTGCAACGATAATTTCTTTTTTACCAGATGTTGCTTCACCAGATGCAGCATCTTTCTTCTCACCACCTGAGCAAGCTGCTAGTACACCTGCGGCAACAAGTCCTAGAGCAGCAAGAGATGAATATTTGACGATTTTTTTCATGTCATTTCCTCCAAAAATAGAATACTGTACTATCTTAACAGAAAATATTTTTTTTCGCCATTATATGATATCTATCTCGGTGATAGGTTTTTTTTATGGCTGACTAAAAGACTAGACGCAAGACTGCAATCAAGACCACTCCAAAAAGAACCGTACCCACTAGATTGCGGTAGCGAAAGGCTATCCAAGCCGTTGGAAAGACTGCTAAAAAGTCCAGCCATTTGATCTGGGGAAGGCTGCCAACCTTTCCAGTCACTACGCTTGAAAGGATCAAGGCAAAGATAATGGAAACAGGTAAGAACTTCAAAAAACGCTCGACGATAGCTGGCAACCCCTTGTACTTAACCAAGATGAAAGGAATCATACGAGGAATCCAAGTTACCAATCCAGAAAAGACGATTGCCATTAAAATATACTTACTGACCATCTAAGACCACCCCCATGGTACAACCTAGCAAGGTCGCAAACAAAACAGCTAGCGACTGAGACACTACTATCAAGAGCAAAAAGAAAGACACCGCAACAACGGCTAGGATTAGCAGCAGATTGCGGACAGGAACCCGTCTTTGCATAATCTGAAATTGCGAAGTAAAAATCCCGATAAACATCCCAACAAGGGCAAAGTCCAAGCCAAAGACCTCAGGATTTGGAAGAAGCCCACCTAAAGCTGTCCCCGCAACTGTCCCAATAAACCAGGCTACATAACTATTGAGATTATTCCCGTGCATCCACATGGGATGGACCTTGTCTGTATGGGCTAATTCTCCCATCAAAACCCCATAGGTTTCATCTGTCAGGAGACTGGACATGCCGATATTTTGCCAGAGACTAGTATGACGAAAATAGGTCGATGCATGCAAGCTCAGCAAAAAGAGTCGCAAGTTGATCAAGAAGACCGTCATAGCAATAGCTGCCACAGGCGCTTGTACTGCAATCAATGCCAACATGGCAAACTGGGCGCTCCCAGCATAAACAAAGAGGCTCATCAAACCCATCTCAACAGGTGTCACATAGGGCGCGCCGATAATCCCACAAGCCAGACCAATGCTGACATAGCCAAGGGCAGTCGGCATGGCCGCCTGAACACCTTCCCAAAATCCTTTTTCTTTCATCTCTCTCCTCTTATTCTCTTCGTTTGAGGCTGTTCAAGGTCACAGCCACAGCAAGGAATATTATAACACATTCAAAGAAGAGAAAAAAGTTTAGAGTTTGAAACTAGTAGCTAGCAAAAAATGCTGAAATCCCATGAGTGTTATTAATGCATCCTAAACTGATCCACCCGAATAGTATACTTTTTATCTTCAATTTCTTTAGCATCTTCGTCTTCTGTCGGATAAACATCGATCCAAAATTCTCTCCTTTGTCCTTTCAACTTGACTTTATAGCGATAGCCGTCATCATAAAGTCCTACCATATCGGTTGTCATGGACTGGTAATCTGGAAGAGCTTCAATTTCTTTTTTTATAGTCTGGGATAGATTGTTGAGCACTACTTGTTGTTCCACCTTTGAAGTTACAGGAATATGAACTGTCGCTTTTTCCAAGCGATGTGATTTTGAAAATGTGAATCTTGCTCGACCTGTATAACCATTCAAAGCAATATTTTCGTAATCATAGAAAAGGCGGCCTGTTTTATAGAAGTAGGGGTCTTCTGCACGCCAAGTGTCCCTGATAGGCCATCTCTGTTTCCTCCTCCACTTCGCTAGCCTCACCAAATACTTCTTCAAAAGATTTAGGAGACATGCCGAACGAAAGGGAATCAAACAAGACCAGTTGTGTCTGTTTAACATTCTGGCAAGCTGATAAAAAGCATGAGGAAAGCTCCAAGAGCAAGCAAACTACTGATTATTTTTTTGTAAATTTCATATTTCTACTATACAAAAACTCTAGAATTGACAAACTTTGATAGAGTCGGATTCCGTGATTAGATTTTTAAAATTACTTTTTCATTTAAGGTAACAAAGAATTGAGCAAGGACTATTATTAGATATTTTAGATAAAGAAAAAAAGACTGGGAAGCCAGCCTTATCTATGTGATGTAAAAATTTCTGCCAAGCCTAACACCCAAACACCAATAAGCTGACGATGATTAAAAAGCTATTCCACAAGATGTGGAGTGCCATTGACCAATAAATTGAACGTGTATAGCGAAAGAGCATACAGAGTAGCAGACCTGCTCCTGCATAAATGATGAAGTCTGTTAACACCCATCCATACTGCAAAACATGGATAAGACTGAAGAAAGTTGAGGAAACAATTATATCAACATAGCGCTTTTTAAATTTAGATAGGGCTGTCATCAGAAGGCCACGGAAGACTAACTCCTCAGCTATCGGAGCAATAAGACTGCCATAGAGAAAACGCGTTATAAAGTAACTAATTCCTGTCAAATTAGCTGCTTCTTTCACTATTGCACTCCCATTTTGCGTGCTGGGAAAGATCCGAGTCGTTATATTTACCCACAAAAACATCAATATAAAGGAAAGAAAGAAGATACCCAGATAGGACCAACGAAACTGGAAGCGACCGTACTCTTTCCAACGTTGACTCTTGACAAGAACCACAGTAGCAGCAATTCCCTCAATTACTATCAATAAAATTTGAATCCCATAAAATCCAAAGTCGGATAACTGGTTCACTGAATCTAATTTTGCTACAAGATTAAAAATTGAGTAATAGGACACAAGCACCAAAATGGTCCCTAGATAAAATTTCGTTTCTTTCCCTTTCATAGTTGATCCTTTTAAGTTTTATTTACGTCGTCTTTCAGCCAAACCTACCCAGAGTCCTTTCATCCAATCAAAGCTCCGTAAGGGCTTGGTCCAGCACTACAAACTGACTCTATTAGAACTTACTCATGAATTTTTTTATGTTACAGCTAGTATTTTCTTTATCTAATTAGGATTCTTGAAAAATTCTAAAACAACAAGGGGAGAATTTGACCAATGCCATTGTAGACTATATGCAGTCCAATAGGCCAATAAATAGACCTGGTTACTCTAAATAAGACTGCAAATATGAGACCACCACCCATATAGAAAAAAGTCTGTCAATACCCAACCGTGGTTACTAATATGCAAGATCCCGAATAAAGCAGCCGAACCAAGCACATCCAGTCCCCATTTCTTAACTTTTTCCAGAGCGGTCATCACCAATCCACGATAGATTATCTCTTCAAAAATGGGACCTGCAATTACAGGATAGAAAAAAATACATCAAAAATGCCGTTGCTCCTGTAAAAAGTCGGAATGGCGAGTTGATAAGAAATTTCATTTTTGGCAGGGGGGAAAATAAAAAATGTGACGAAATTCCAAATAACGAAAGCAAGAAGAGCTAAAAAGGAATAAAAAAGATAGGAACCCTTAAATTTTCTGCTGTTGATTTTCTGCCATTTCCCTGACCAAACCATAACAATAATAGCAAGCAGAACCACAAGAAAATTCAACATCATATCCGACAAATAATAGGCAAAGTCAGATAGACCAGCAGCAAGGTCGCTATGTAAAAGCAAACGAATGAAGAGCTGGTCAGCAATGACAAGCAGAATAGCTATAAAAAAAGTAATAGCGTGAAATTATCTTTTTCATTCTATTTTCTCCTATACTATGAAATAAGGACAGTATAACACGGAAATTAGCTCATTTTAGAAAATCGCATATTTGATATTTTTTCTCATGGAAATTTCACATTCGCGATAGTAGATTAATCGATAAGTTCTTTATATTGCTGTAAGCGTAGTTCAAAAAGGGCTGTTAATTGTGGATTTTCTAATATTTGCAGAGATTGGATAAAGTGTTCAATCTCTTTTTGATTGCTTCCTTTGGTTTGGAGGAAAATGCTCAATTTCTTTAAAAACTGCAATGATACTTTCTCAAAAACATCATACGGGCGAAGCATACTCTCCAACTCGGCTTCAAAGATTGGGATGTAGGAGAAAAGTTTACGCTCCATAAGTTCTGAGATAATATTAAGATAACCACTTTTCATATACAGTCTATTGTGTACCAACTCTTTAAATTCCTTGGATTTTTCAAGTAAAGAGGTAGATAAAAAAATCAGGTCTTGGTTGCTCAAGAAGGGCATGGTATTGCAAAAAAGATAGAGTTCAAACCAGGTCCCAGACTCGATAGCATAGAGGTAGCTAGTCAAAAACTCGCTATCCTCCTCTTCTAGCGGATAGTTTTTATCCAGAGAATGGATAGCGTTTTTAATCACAATAGCGTTCAAACGACGATAGGTCTGCGCCATCTGTTCTTGCTCAACTTCCTCTAATAGTTGCTCTAAGCCAGCTATATCTTGATGGGCAAAGCGATCCACAACCTTTCTACCAAATCGCATATGTGGGGATTCCTGATAATTATTAAGCTTGTGTCCAAACTCATCGAAGGTCACATTTATCCCTTGGATAGCTAGTATCAGTTTATCCGCAGACAGCATAGACTGCCCTAGTTCAAACTTGGATAGCTGGGATGCTGTTAGTCCATCACAAGCCACATCTGACTGCTTGAGTTTTCTCGCCATGCGCAGTTCCTTGTAAAATTCTCCCAATTCTTGTTTTTCAATCATGACCAAACTCCCCTTTAAAGATTCCCTTTTACTATTCTATTCGTAAAAATTTTTACTTTTTTTTACATATTATAAAATATTTTAGCAAAAAAGCCAGCCTCAAGCTGACTCTTTATTCTATGGTATCAAAGGCGAGACTCGGTTTGGCATTGAGGTCCAAGTCTGCGAAGTTTTCTTTGTTCCACTCGCTAACACTAGCATAGGCAATCATGCCTGCATTGTCTCCACAGAGACGCAGGGGTGGGATGATGACCTTGACATCTGTGATTTCGGCTGCCAAGCGTTCTCTGAGACCTTTATTGGCCGCCACACCACCTGCGACAACAAGGGTTTTAACAGGATATTTTTCTAAGGCTTTCTTGGTTTTAGCCATGAGAATATCCAGAACTGCTGCTTGGAAGGAAGCACACAAATCCTCTGTAGACAGACTTTCTCCCTTTTGCTCAGCATTGTGGTGAAGATTGATAAAGGCAGACTTCAAACCTGAGAATGAAAACTCCAGATTGTCTTCTTTGATCATAGCACGTGGGAAATCATAAACATCCCGACCTTGATGGGCCAACTCGTCAATCTCCCGACCCGCTGGATAGGTCAGGCCCATGACACGACCGACCTTGTCATAGGCCTCACCAACTGCGTCATCTCGTGTCTCCCCGACAATCTTGTAATCGCAAGCCTCCGAAACATAGACCAACTCCGTGTGTCCACCGCTGACCAAGAGGGCTAGCAAGGGAAAGTCCAAAGGCTCCACGCTCTGAGCTGCCATGAGGTGGCCAGCCATATGGTTGACGGGGATAAGTGGCAGACCATGCGCCCAAGCAAAGGCCTTGGCAGCTGACAAGCCAACTAGCAGAGCTCCAACCAAGCCCGGTCCATAGGTAACGGCAACGGCTGTTACGTCTTCTTCAGTAATTCCTGCTTCTGCTAGAGCCTCCTCGATACAGGCTGTAATAACCTCGACATGGTGACGACTAGCTACTTCCGGCACTACGCCCCCAAAACGTTTGTGACTCTCAATTTGACTAGCAATGACATTGGACAAGAGCTGGTCGTCGTTTTTCAAGACGGCGACACTGGTCTCATCACAGGATGTTTCAAATGCTAAAATATATCTATCCTTCATCTATTTCTCTCTTCATGATAATGGCGTCCTCGACTGGGTCATGGTAGTAGGCCTTTCGCTCAGCGATGACCGCCATCTTTTCTTTCTTGTAAAATGCTTGCGCTCGTTGGTTTGACTTTCTGACTTCAAGGAAAATCTCCTTGTCTGTCGGCAAATGAGCAAACAAGGCTGACGCAATTCCCTGACCCTGATAGGCTCCTTTGACAGCGATTTGTAGGACTTCTGCTTCAAAGAGATTCTCCTGAACGGCTAGAAAGCCAATCACTTCTGCCCCGTCATAAGCCAGAGCATACCAAGTCTGGTCTTGGGACAGGTCTGCTTGGATTTGTTCCAACGTCCAAGGACTGACTGGGTAAATATCCGCCATGACTGCGTAGATAGTCTGAGCCAAGTCAGGCTGCTGTTGGATTCGTTTGATCTCTATCATAGGCGTTTAATGTAGGACTCGCCAGACTCGGTGTGGTTCTTGAGCCAGTTTTCCTCAGCTTCAACACGTTTGAGGTAATTGGGCACAAAGTCATGCAAGGAGTCCGCTTCCTGGTCCCAGGCCCAAAGGGCTAGATTGGCTGCATTTGGCAAGGTTTCTTGGTAGTTAGCTTGTGGCATATGCTCTTGGATTTGTTCCACAAAGGCCCCAACTTCTCCGACAAAGGTCACCTGATCAGCATCCTTGACTTGCTCCAGAACCTCCGCAAATGACAAGTGGGCTTCTGGAAAGACTGATTGGGCATTTTCATAAAACCCTGCGTATACATTGTTACGGCGTGCATCCATCACAGGGACAACCAAACCTTCCTGCTGGCTCGGTACCATGGCTAAAAGGCTAGACATTCCCACTAACTCAATGTTTAGGGTATGAACCAAGGTCTTGGCAGTTGCTACCGCAATTCGTAAACCTGTGTAGCTACCAGGTCCTTCTGCCACCACGATTCGATCCAAGTCCTTAGGAATCCAGTCCAAACTCGCCATCAAAAAATCAATGGCAGGCATGAGGGTAATACTGTGATTTTTCTTGATATTGATCGTGGTCTCGGCAAGCACTTGCTTATCCTCTAAAATGGCTAGAGAAAGAGCCTTGCTAGACGTATCAAAAGCTAATACTTTCATAACACATTCCTATCTTTTTGTCTGCTTACTATTATACTACAAAAGCCGACGCATGGGAATTTTCTTTCTCCCCAAACAAAATTGGCCTACCACAAGACAAAGAGGAAGGCAAAAAAATTAAAAAAATTGTAGCTTTTTACTATCTTTTCCGAATATATAAGTGAACAAGGAATTTGAAAGGATCTTCATAAGAAATTTGGATAAGTCATGTTAGATAAAAGACACATTTTTTTAGAAAGGTGAATTTTATTCTCTTCATCTCTTACAGTTTGCTCATCATTTTCAATGATTTAAACATAATCGTTACACCCTTACCAGTTGATTCATCTGTTTGCATTGTTTTCTTTTTATGTTTTAACTTGATTTTCGATGCGAGAAATCATGATCGTAAGAATTAAGATATCACCTGAAAATAGAAAAGTCCGCCCCCCTTTATCAAGACGAGGTGGATTTTTTTCTATATTTAGATGAGTACTGGAGCTTAAGCATTTAAACCAAAGTAAAAAACAAACCAGACAACATAGGTGACAAGAAGGAGAAAAATTGAATAGAGTGTCACAAAAGCAAGCTTCCAAAGGAATTTTGTTTTGCGGTGTTCTAGATACGTAAAAATAAGATTTCCACCATATACACAGGCTACAAAAACTATAAACATCAAGAGGCGAACCCCTACTGCAAATTCAAACAAACTAAACATCCTTAATCCTCCTTGTTTTAAAAGCTATAGGGAATGTTCCCGTCCATAAACTTCCCTCTCTCTTCCCATTATAACACCTAAGTGCTCTCCAACCAAATTCTATCTATCTTTTTGCCCTCCTTTCCCTCTTGACTTTCTCGTTTTCTGTCTTTTACTAATTTTTCATTTTGTGGTATAATTGAAATAATTGTAACGAATCAAGGTCAATCTAGACACAAAATGGAATGAAATCAAGCAAATATCTGCTAAAAGTTTGGAATAAGCTGACCTGTAAATAGAAAGGAACGATATGATTTACAAAGTTTTTTATCAAGAAACAAAAGAACGTAGCCCACGTCGTGAAACAACACGCTCACTTTACCTAGACATCGATGCCAGCTCAGAACTTGAGGGGCGTATCGCTGCTCGCCAACTTGTCGAAGAAAACCGCCCAGAGTACAATATCGAGTATATCGAACTCTTGTCTGACAAATTGCTAGATTACGAAAAAGAAACTGGCGCCTTCGAAATTACGGAGTTCTAATATGGCCTACACTCTTAAACCTGAAGAAGTCGGCGTTTTTGCCATCGGTGGTCTGGGAGAAATCGGGAAAAACACTTACGGAATTGAATACCAAGATGAGATTATCATCGTCGATGCTGGGATTAAATTCCCGGAAGATGACTTGCTAGGTATCGACTATGTCATTCCTGACTACTCTTACATCGTGGACAATATCGACCGCGTTAAGGCTGTCTTAATCACACACGGACACGAGGACCACATTGGTGGGATTCCTTTCCTGCTCAAGCAAGCAAATGTCCCTATCTATGCTGGACCACTTGCCTTGGCTTGATCCGTGGGAAACTCGAAGAACACGGCCTCTTGCGCAACGCCAAACTTTACGAAATCAACCACAACACTGAGTTGACCTTTAAAAAAATCTCAAAGCAACTTTCTTTAGAACTACTCACTCTATTCCAGAGCCTTTAGGGATTGTCATTCATACTCCTCAAGGTAAAATCGTCTGTACGGGTGACTTTAAGTTTGACTTTACTCCAGTTGGAGAACCTGCGGACTTGCACCGTATGGCAGCCCTTGGTGAAGAAGGTGTGCTCTGTCTCCTCTCTGACTCGACAAATGCGGAAGTGCCAACCTTTACCAACTCTGAAAAAGTCGTTGGCCAGTCCATCATGAAGATTATCCAAGGCATCGAAGGACGTATCATCTTTGCATCCTTTGCCTCAAATATCTTCCGTCTCCAGCAAGCAACAGAGGCTGCTGTCAAGACTGGACGCAAGATCGCGGTCTTTGGTCGTTCTATGGAAAAGGCCATTGTCAACGGTATCGAGCTTGGCTACATCAAAGCTCCTAAGGGAACCTTTATCGAGCCAAATGAAATCAAAGACTATCCTGCAGGTGAGGTTCTGATCCTCTGTACAGGTAGCCAAGGTGAGCCAATGGCGGCCCTCTCTCGTATCGCTAACGGAACCCACCGTCAGGTGCAACTCCAACCCGGCGATACCGTTATCTTCTCTTCTAGCCCAATTCCTGGAAATACCACTAGCGTCAACAAGCTGATTAATATTATTTCAGAAGCTGGTGTCGAAGTCATCCACGGTAAGATTAACAATATCCACACCTCAGGACACGGTGGTCAGCAAGAGCAAACTCATGCTCCGCTTGATCAAGCCAAAATACTTCATGCCTGTTCATGGTGAATACCGTATGCAGAAAGTCCATGCTGGACTAGCGGTGGATACTGGTGTCGAGAAGGACAATATCTTTATCATGAGCAATGGTGATGTGCTTGCCCTTACTGCCAACTCTGCTCGTATCGCAGGTCACTTCAATGCCCAAGACATCTATGTCGATGGAAATCGTATCGGTGAAATCGGCGCTGCTGTCCTCAAAGATCGTCGTGATCTATCCGAAGACGGTGTCGTTCTAGCAGTCGCAACTGTTGACTTCAAGTCTAAAATGATCTTGTCTGGTCCAGATATCCTCAGCCGAGGCTTTGTCTACATGCGAGAGTCTGGAGACTTGATTCGCCAAAGCCAGCGCATCCTCTTCAACGCCATTCGTATCGCATTGAAAAACAAGGACGCTAGCATCCAATCTGTCAATGGTGCTATTGTCAACGCTATTCGTCCCTTCCTTTATGAAAATACGGAACGTGAACCAATTATCATCCCGATGATCCTCACACCAGACGAAGAAGAATAAATCAACAAAACAGCCCCGTCTTCGGAGCTGTTTTTCTCTATGCTTTCTTTTCTTGATTCTTCGAAATACTACGATTTTTACCTTCCAGATAGACCATCAAAATGGAAATATCTGCTGGGTTTACTCCCGAAATACGGCTAGCTTGGCCGATGGTTTCTGGGTTGATGAGTTTGAACTTCTGACGCGCTTCGGTTGCGATAGAGTCAATATCATCCCAGTCAATATTGGCTGGAATGCGTTTTTCTTCCATGCGTTTCATCTTGGCAACCTGATCCATGGCTTTTGAAATATATCCTTCGTACTTGATCTCTGTTTCAATCAATTCGATAATCTTATCATCCAAGTCCTCTGCAGCTGGACCGATAAAGGCCACCACATCTTGATAAGAAACTTCTGGACGGCGAAGGAATTCCTTGGCTGTCACCGCATCAGTCAATGGTTTGAAGCCCATTGCTTCAACCTTGGCATTGGTTTCCTTGACTGGCTTGAGTTTGATGCTGTCGAGACGCTGCATCTCATTGTCAAATTGATTTTTCTTGATTTCAAAGCGAGCCCAGCGTTCATCATCAACAAGCCCAATCTCGCGCCCCATCTCAGTCAAACGCATATCCGCATTATCATGACGGAGAATGAGACGGTATTCTGCACGACTGGTCAATAGACGGTAGGGTTCAATGGTCCCCTTGGTCACCAAGTCATCAATCATCACCCCGATATAGCCGTCGCTGCGCTTCAAAATCAACTCAGGTTTGCCTTGGATTTTCAGAGCGGCATTGATCCCAGCGATAATCCCTTGTCCTGCTGCCTCTTCGTAACCTGACGTTCCATTTGTTTGACCAGCTGTGAAAAGACCTGAGATTTTCTTGGTTTCCAGAGTTGCACGCAACTGATGAGGCAAGACCATGTCATACTCGATAGCATAACCCGTTCGCATCATCTCTGCATTTTCCAACCCTTTGATAGAATGAACTAGCTCGCGCTGTACATCTTCAGGCAGACTGGTTGACAAGCCTTGAACATAGACTTCCTCTGTATTACGTCCTTCTGGCTCAAGGAAGAGTTGGTGACGTTCCTTGTCCGCAAAGCGCACAATCTTATCCTCAATCGACGGACAGTAGCGAGGCCCCACTCCCTTGACCACACCTGTAAACATAGGCGCACGGTGGAGGTTGTTTTGGATAATCTCATGACTGGTACCATTGGTGTAGTCAACCAGCATGGCACTTGGTCTTTGACATAATCCTCATCACGTGAAGTGTAGGAGAAGTGATTAGGCGCCTCGTCTCCTGGCTGAATCTCTGTCACATCGTAGTTGATAGAGGAAGCCTTGACACGTGGAGGGGTTCCTGTCTTGAAACGACCGATTTCGAGTCCCAGTTCCTTGAGATTGTCAGCAAGGTTAATCGAAGCTAGACTATGGTTTGGTCCTGATGAGTATTTGAGATCTCCGATGATGATTTCCCCACGGAGGGCAGTCCCTGTAGTCACGATAACAGCCTTGGCAGCATACTCTTGATGAGTTGCTGTACGAACACCGACAACCTTGCCATCTTCCACCAGAATCTCATCAATCATGGTTTGACGAAGGGTCAGATTCTCTTGATTTTCAACTGTTTTGCGCATTTCCTTAGAGTAAAGCTCCTTGTCAGCCTGCGCACGAAGAGCACGGACAGCAGGGCCTTTCCCTGTGTTGAGCATCTTCATCTGAATGTAGGTCTTGTCAATATTCTTGGCCATTTCACCACCAAGAGCATCGACTTCACGCACAACAATCCCCTTGGCAGATCCACCGATAGAGGGATTACATGGCATGAAAGCCAACATTTCAATGTTGATGGTCGCAAGCAATACTTTGCAGCCCATACGGCTAGCAGCCAGAGATGCCTCCACCCCAGCGTGCCCCGCACCGATTACAATAATATCGTATTCTTCCGTAAAATTATAAGTCATTTCTTAACCTTTCAAAAATTTCTCGCAAATAAGGAACTAACTTCTCCTCCTCTAGAGCTTGATCCATAGTAACCCATTTAAAGTGTGTATGCTCTTCAGGATCTAATCTGATAATTGGCTTCTCCCCAACCCACTCTGCTTTATAAACTAAGCGAGTAAAAACCGTATCCTTAGAGGTATCCAGTTGACTATCTTCGTGAAGAAGTTTGAGCGAACTGCTATCTAGCCTAACTCCCGCTTCTTCAATGCATTCTCTAAGAGCACCATCTCGCGGAAGTTCACCCTTTTCAACCCCGCCACCAGGAATATCCCAGTAAGTTGGATAAACGTTGGGTTCTCCTCTTTTAATTTCCGAACGCTGAATGAGTAAATAATCACCACCACTATGAACAAGTACATGGGCAATAAGCTTAACCATCATTTTCTCTCCTATTCTTCAAGATGAATGTGTCTTAGTTGACCGTCCCAATCTGGTAGGGCGGTTTTTAGAAAGGCTGGAACTAACTGGAAATCCTCAAGTTTATCCAAATCAATCCATTCGCAGGGCTGCGTTTTTTCGTCTTCCTGCATGGTCAATGGAGCATCTTCAAGCAAGTTCACCAGGTAATGAAATTCGATGTTGTGATAATAAACACCGTCTTGTTCAAAACGATTTTCAACCACAAAAGCTAGTTGCCCAACTTGAGTTTTAACACCCAGTTCTTCCTTCACTTCGCGGACTACGGCTTCTTCCGTGCTTTCATTGACTTGAATCGCACCGCCAATAGTGTAATACTTGCCCTTGTCTTTGGTAACTAAGAGTTTGCGATTTTGGACAATCAAGGCTGTCGCCCGAACACCAAAAACCGTATTTCCCACTTTTGTCCGAAAGTCTTGCTGAGTCATTTTTATCCCTTCCCCTAAACGACACAAAAACAGTCAAAACTCCAAAGAAGTGCAGGACAAAAAGACCTGCAACATCCATGAGCTTTGACCATCATTTCTATTGCTTTTATTATTGTAGCAGATTGAGAAAATTTGTCAAACTATATGTACTGACAAACCTGTCCGTCACGGTAGGCATTATCAATCAAACCACCACCGAGACACTCTTCGCCATCGTAAAAGACAACTGCCTGTCCTGGTGTGATGGCGCGTTGCGGTTCCGCAAAGATAACTTCTGCCTTGTCTCCTTTGACATGTACAGTCACCTTTGAATCAGGCTGACGATAGCGGAATTTAGCCGTACATTCTAGCGTAAATTCCTCTGGCATGTCACGAGTAAAGTGAACTTGACTCGCCTCTAGGCTTGTTGACATGAGCGAATCATGATAGAAGCCTTGGCCGACATAGAGGATATTCTTGCTCAGGTCTTTTCCGACAACGAACCAAGGGGCATTGTCACCGCCGTGTTGTCCACCGATACCGAGTCCGCCACGCTGACCAATCGTATAGTACATAAGGCCTGCATGCTCGCCCATATCGCGTCCATCCACAGTCATCATGCGACCAGGCTGAGCTGGCAGGTAGTTGCTGAGAAATTCTTTAAAGTTCTTTTCTCCGATAAAGCAAATCCCTGTCGAATCTTTCTTCTTAGCAGTCGCAAGGCCTGCTTCTTCTGCTAGTTTTTCGCACCTCAGGCTTTTCCAGATGTCCCAAGGGGAACATGGTTTTTTGGAGTTGTTCTTGCGAAAGTTGGCTGAGGAAATAGGTCTGGTCCTTGCCATTGTCCACGCCACGAAGCATGTGAACGATGCCATCCTCATCACGCGTCACTCGGGCATAATGCCCCGTCGCTACATAGTCTGCACCCAAGGTCATAGCATAGTCCAGAAAGGCCTTGAACTTGATTTCCTTGTTGCACATAACATCTGGATTTGGCGTGCGCCCTGCACGGTATTCTGCTAGGAAATACTCAAAAACGCGGTCCCAGTACTCTTTTTCAAAATTGACAGAGTAGTAAGGAATGCCGATCTGGTCTGCCACCGCAGCCACATCCTTGTAATCTTCGGTCGCCGTACAGACGCCGTTTTCATCTGTATCATCCCAGTTCTTCATGAAGATACCGATCACATCGTAGCCCTGCTCCTTGAGCAAGAGAGCCGTCACCGACGAATCAACACCACCACTCATCCCCACGACAACACGTGTTTTAGAGTTATCACTCATGGTAAGTCTCCCATCTATTCGTTTATTTATACCCTTCAAAATTCTATTCATTATGACTTTCAATAGAATTTCTTCGAGTATAGTCTTTTCGTTTGCTTTTAGGAGTAAAATGGTCTGGGAGACCATTTTAGCCTATCATCTTAAAATGAAAATATGATAGGCAACGAGTCGCAGGCATATCTCGAGTTCGCTCAATCAGTCTGGGAGACTGATTGAGGTTATAAATCAGACAAGCTCAGCTTGCATCTCATTTCGAGTTAACGACGTAATAAAAGATAAACGAAATGACTAGTTCACGATTGAAGGTCGTGTGTGCTTAACGATTGAAGGTCGCTTGAGCAGTATTCATTATAACACGCTTGGTTGGAGAAGACAAGAAAGAGGCTGATAAATCATCTCAACCTCTCTTTCTTACTTTGTAAACGAATCAATTCTCCCCTTTAAGTTCTTCTTCGCTTGTTCTATCTGGTGTTTCACTTGCTCAAAGCCGGTTCCTCCTAAGGAATTTCGTCTCTGAACAGCGGTTTCTGGACGCAAGTAGATATAAATATCCTCTTCAATCAAGGGATGGTAGACTTGCAACTCCTCCAAATCCCAATCTTGGATGTTTTTACCATGCTTGATAGAGTCTAGAACCAGTTTTCCTACAATTTCATGCGCTTCTCTAAAAGGGAGGCCTTTTTCTGCCAAATAATCTGCCAGTTCGGTCGCATTCGAAAAATCATTCTCTGTGGATTGCTGCATTTTGGCCTTATTAACCTGCATGCTCGATAGCATACCTGCCAACACATCCAGAGAATTCAAAATCGTGTCTACTGTATCAAACATGCCTTCCTTGTCCTCTTGCAAATCCTTATTGTAGGCCAGAGGCAAAGACTTCATGACGGTCAATAGTCCAAGCAAGTTCCCGTAAACCCGTCCCGTCTTCCCTCGAATCAATTCGGCCATATCAGGATTTTTCTTCTGGGGCATGATAGACGAGCCTGTTGAAAAGCTATCAGACAAGCTAATGTACTGATACTCAAAACTGCACCAATTGATGATTTCTTCACAAACGACTCATATGCATCATCAGAATGCTGGCATTTGATAGAAATTCCAAGATAAAATCACGGTCACTCACTGCATCCAAGGAATTGGTATAGGGTTGTTGGAAGCCCAATAAATCACTCGATAATTGACGATCGATTGGAAAAGTTGTCCCCGCCAAGGCAGCTGTACCCAGTGGAGATAGATCCGTATGTTTCAGGTTAAATGCAAAACGCTCGCTGTCCCTTTGAAACATATTGTAATAAGCCATGAGATGATGGGCAAAACTAATCGGTTGGGCGTGTTGCAAATGGGTATAGCCTGGCATGATGGTTTCCACATGTTTTTCAGCCAAATCCAGCAAAACACTGTTCAGATTCGCCAACTTATCCAAGACATGGCCAAGCTGCTCCTTTAGATATAAGTGCATATCCGTTGCGACTTGGTCATTCCGAGAACGAGCCGTATGTAGTTTTCCAGCCAGAGGACCGATTTTCTCTGTCAGCAACACTTCCATATTCATATGAATATCTTCATTTGCAATATCAAAATGAAGCTCTCCTGCCTCTAAATCTCGCAACAAAGCTTTCAGACCATCTTGAATCTGCTCTGCCTCTTCCAAGCTCAAAATGCCAGTCTGTCCTAGCATTTGAACATGAGCTAGGGAACCCATCAAATCAAATTTTGCCAGCTGGTGGTCAAAGGAAATACTCGCACCGAACTGTTCTACCCACTCTTCCACAGTGCCTTCAAATCGACCACCCCATAATTTTGTATTTTTCGACATATCCTGTCGTCCCTTTCTATCGCGTCACTACTCAACATTTTTCTGAACTTCTGAATAAACCTTAGTCGGAAGCCCCCAAAGCTTGATAAATCCAACAGCCGCATCTTGGTCAAAAGTATCCGCACTAGTATAAGTCGCCAAATTTTCATCGTAAAGAGAATTTGGTGATTTCCGAGCCACTACCTGGGCATTCCCCTTATAGAGTTTAACTTTTGCAGTTCCATTGACAACTTTCTGTGTCTCCTTGATATAGGCAATCAAAGCCTGAGTTGCCGGGCTAAACCACAAGGCATTATAGATGAGATTGGACAACTCATTTCGATAATAGGTTTGAAATGAGCCACTTCTCTCACAAGAGTCAAGTCTTCAATCTCCTTATGAGCTGCCAATAAAGTCACAGCACCTGGGCACTCATAAATCTCTCTTGACTTAATACCGACTAGGCGATTTTCCACATGGTCAATACGACCGACCCCATGTTTTCCGGCAATTTCATTGAGCTTTTGAATCAAAGCCGCCACTTTCATCTTCTCACCATTGAGGGAGATGGGCACCCCGCAGCTAAACTCAATGTCAATAAATTCTGGACTATCTGGTGCCTCTTCTGGCGAAGATGTGATTCCAAATGCTTCTTCTGGCGCTTGGTTCCAAGGGTTTTCCAAAACACCACATTCATTTGCACGTCCCCAAAGATTTTGATCGACAGAGTAAGGATTATCAAGGTCAGCTGGAACTGGAACGCCGTTTTCTTTTGCATATTGGATTTCTTCTTCACGAGACCATTTCCACTCACGAACAGGTGCAACTACCTTTAAATTGGGATCCAAAGCTGCAATAGAGACTTCAAACCGAACTTGGTCGTTCCCCTTACCTGTACAACCATGGGCAATTGTGGTTGCCCCCGTCTGATGAGCTATTTCAACGAGTTTTTTTGAAATAAGAGGGCGACTCAGAGCAGATACCAAGGGATACTTTTGTTCATAGTAAGCATGAGCCTGAAGGGCCACTAAAACATAGTCGTTAGCAAATTCTTCCTTAACATCAATGACATAAGACTCTACAGCCCCAACCTTGAGAGCTTTATCATGGATGAACTCCAAATCTTTTCCTTCGCCCACATCCATACAAACAGCGATCACATCATAGTCTTTTTTTAACCATGTAATAGCAACTGATGTATCCAATCCACCTGAATAGGCTAAAATAACTTTTTCCTTACTCATTTCTCTTCCTTCTTTCTATTTTTCGATAGAGGCTTTAAAAGCATCATCAATCAATTTGTCCAATTCCCCAGAATCCTTCAACTTCTGGATAGTTTTGTCAACCGCCTCTTTTAATTCTTTACTGTCTTTTTTCATCGCAACAGCGTAGGAATCTTCTTTGTCATTGTCAAAATCAAACTCAGCGATGGCTAGGTCTGAATTATTCTCTACAAATCCTTTCGCCACTGGTTCCTCAAAGATAACCGCATCTAGTTGCCCTGATTTCAAATCTGTTATCAAATTTCCATTTTTAGGAAGTGAAACGAGAGAAGCATTCTGCAAGGTTTCTTTGGCCAGAGTTTCCTGGATAGAACCTTTCTGCGCTCCAACCTTTTTCTGAGCCAAATCCTTAACTGATTGGTAATTCGTTAATTCAGATTTTCTTACGATAACCTTATTTTTCGAAGTGTAGTAGGGAATTGAAAAATCGTAAACTTGACTTCTCTCCTCCGTTTTAGAAACACCTGATATGGCAAGATCGGCCTTACCTGAATCAAGACTAGCTAGTACATTGTCAAAACTCATTGGAGAGAACTCCACTTCTACACCTAGTTCCTTTGCGATGGCTTTGGCTAGCTCAACATCTGAACCTACAATCTGATTTTTCCCATCAACCAATTTCTGGTATTCAAATGGAGCAAACTCTGGATTTAGGGCCACCACCAATTTTCCTTTAGCCTTAATGGCTTCAACACCTTGGGATTGAGTGTTACTACAAGCAAATAATAAGGGAAGCATAAGCAAACCAAACATCGTCATCAACACCTTCTTCACTTTATTCATAGAAAAGCCTCCTTTTATTTTTATACTTTATTATTGTATAAATAATACTCCTCTCACCCTCGTTTGTCAAGGAAAAAAACTGTATTTTTTTATTTCGTTTTTACAAAAGAAAAAGCTTATTATATGATATTTTTTTTACATATAATAAAGCTTATTTATACTATTTGAGTTTTAAAAACAATTCGAGGTCTTTCATTGAATTTATACAAAAAAAGCATTCCTGAAAAAAATATTTATACTTTTTTTGTTCTAGCTAAAAGAAAAAAAGATTGAAGAAAATTGTCCAAAATGGACTTTTTTTCTTCAATCTATTTTTAAATCAAACTATTCTTTATAGAAAAAAATTCCTATAAATTCGAGCAATAGTTAAAAATACAAACAAATATAATACCCAAAATAGATAATACTATTCTAAAGCATTGATAGCTCAGATTTCTCAGAATAGAGCTGTCCTAACTATCGAATAGGTTAAATACATACATATCCATGTAATTCTAAGCTTAGAATTGCTATAAAATAAATGTTTTATGGCTATTCTAGGTCTTTGACTGCTTAAAATTTTACGTTCTGAAGGATTCTAAAGCTAGAATAGCTCAAAACCATGAGAACTTAAGTATTCGAAGCTTCAGAGTCATACAATCTCCATAGGAATTATCGCTTTTAATAAGTGTGGTTAGGAGGTAATTTTCACAATTCAATGACTCGATGGCATTGTTGAGCTACATAGGCATCGTGGGTAACGATAATGACCGTTTTCCCTTCCTTGTTCATATCTAGAGAAATTTTAAAACCAAATCTCGATTTTCAGGGTCTAGAGAGCCGGTTGGTTCATCTGCTAAAAAGGAGCTGACTCGGTTTTAAAATGGCTCTAGCAACTGCGATTCGTTGCTGTTCCCCTCCAGATAACTCTGAAACCTTCTGATGTAGGGTTGACGACAAGCCCACTCTCTCTAAAATTTCTTCTATCTTTTTAACTTTATCTTTCTTGGACAATTTCACATACTTTAGAGCAAGCATGAGATTATACTCTACTGTTTCATTATCAATCAGAGCAAAATTTTGAAAAAGATAGGAAATGTGTTCGCGGATAATCGCTTGCGACTTAGCAGAATTGACAGGTACATTTTTCTGACCGAAAATTTCATAATGCCCACTATAATCACCATCTATCAAACCCAATAGATTTAATAAGGTTGACTTGCCACTACCACTCTTTCCAACTATCGCAACTAAGTCCCCTTGGTTAATCTTCAGAGATAAGTTCTCCAAAATAACTTTTTTTCCAATGGTTTTCGTAATATTTTCCAACTTTATCATAAGATGTCCCCTTTCAATAACTGCGCCACATTTCGTTTTTCCATCTTAGAGCCCAAGAAAAGTACAAACAGAATATCTACGCATGTAAATCCTGCGAAAAGCAAGGGTGGAAAGAGCATGAGCAAAGAATAGCAAGGCCATAAAAGGGAGGCTATAGACAGCTAATAGAAGACCCAGCAAGGAACGGTAGCGATCTATCAATTTCCAGCCCATAAACTTCTTGGTAATAATATCTGTTCGCTTCAACAAGAAAGTTGTTACTAGTAAGAAGTAGGAAATCATCATACTAAGGAGACCAAACAAAGCAAAGAGTAGATTAAAATTCCGAATAGCATCTCGATAACTATCCACCTTCTCTTGTTGAATGGCTTGAATAGATGAAAACTTAAGATAGTTCCCATCTGACAATTTCTCAACTAACTCTGTAATCTCTTTTTGATGTTGAACCGTATTTTCGATTTTAATGGGATTATTTAAACCTGTTGTTGACAGGGAAGCCTTTTCATCCCACATCATATCAGAATCATTGACCAAGCTAATAATTGGATTGTAGAGATTTTCCTTTCGCTTATCACTATATGGGAAAAATGACCAATCTCCTTCATAATAGGCAATCTCGACATCCATCTCCTCTATCGTTTGTTTTTGCTGCTCTTCATACTTCATCGAAAGATAGGCAATTAATTTCCCCAAGAGCTGATTTTTATCTTCTTCACCTTTCGTACTTGCTGGCATCAAAATAACTTTTTTAGTGCCGGTATCGGGTAACTTGAACCCCTTGCTCTTTAGAAAATTGCGATTAGCATAGTAAACAGTTAGCATATCAGACAGTTGATACTGCTGCACTTGTTCTGCAGTGGCAAAATTTTTTATAGGCAAGTTACTAGTTTGCACATAGCCCACCTGCGTTTTTTCTACCAAGTCTTGATAAAATCGATAGAAATAATCCACTGCTTGACCTGAGCCTGCCAACTGCTCTTGCCACAGGTTATCATTGAGTTGGAAAGTTTCTAAGGTCAGATAATTTCCTTGACTGATCCACTGTTTCTGGTAATCCAACTCTTTGTTTTCTTGCTCCAAACTTTTCCCCACCCCAATCAGTAAAACCGTCAATAAAATGGTGGTTCCAATTTTCATCAAATAATTAAATATCAAACCAAATTTAAAAGATGAAAAAAACCTTTCAGCAGAGAGCTGATTGTCATTTTTTTGGATTAAGAGATAAGTCAACCAACTGATAAAGAGATAAAGCTGCAAAAGCAAAAAATGAGACAACCACAGCATAGGGAATAAATCTTTCGGCTTATAATCAAGCAAGAAAAACACTCCTAGATTGATCACAAGCGCCCCACCTAGGAGAAGGTAAAGATTGGCTTTCACGAAATTAGCCAAAACAGCTCTATCCCGAAAACCAAGCAATTTTTGTACACCAACTCTTTTCATCTCCATCATCGGCTGATACACCGTTACTAAGACAAGAAGCAAAATAGCCAAGACAAAAATAATAGCAGATAAGAGCAAATCTCGATTTATGACTTCCACTGCACTTTTGTAGGTTGGCTCTAGCAAGGTAGTCTGGTCTGTCTTGAAAAAATCACTCCACTTCTGTAAAATCTGATCCCTATCCATCTCTTGAGTCGAACTAATCGTGTAGCGACCATTTAAACTACGAGATGTATCCTTGATATAGGCTTGAAAAGTCATAAGCTGAATAGGCTTGGCTTTTAGAAAGGTCGGAATCGTACCAAGTTTATTGGAAATTTCTTTATTACTGTAGACTCCTTCACCATCTGTGGTAAAATCAAGGGAAGAAATCCCAAACTCTTGGTAGGGGAAGGAATCTTTATCAAAAACACCAGACTTGATCACCTCATCACCACTGTCTGTTTTGATGATGGAGACTTTGTACTCCTTTGATACATCCTCAAAAAATCGAAGAACAGATTCTGCAGGTTCATTGACATCTTTCAAGTATACATCCAAAGAACTCGCTGTCTTTCCCATTTCCTGAATCCGAACTACTTCTCGTGTGTAGTTTACATTAAAAACAAAAAAAGTGGTACACAGAAGCAGGAGTAACATACAGAAATTACTGATTTTTTTCATAAAGATACCTCCTCAGTACTTTATCATCTTGATTATAAAATACAATATACCTTGTCGTAAAATTTGTTAACCTTTTTTTCACAAATTTATTTTTAGATTTCTTTTTACTTTTTTTATATTACTATGATACAATATTTTTAATAGAATTCAATTTATTGTTAACTTTTTTTCACGAACAAGGAGGAGAACATGCGCTACGATTTTGGAAATGTTTATAAAAGAAATCCGTGAGTCAAAAGGTTTAACCCAGGAGGAGGTCTGTGGGGATATTCTCTCAAGAACCAGCCTATCAAAAAATCGAAAGTGGAAAAAAACAACTCCTAAATATGAAAATATGGAGTTTCTTCTTCAGCAAATTAATATGACCTTTGAAGAGTTTGACTATATTTGTCATCTCTATCACCCAAGTGAACGATCAACTATCATGCAGACTTTTCTAAAAATGGCTTCTATTAGTGGTACGAGCGACTTAAGTAAATTACTCAAAAAATGCCAACATTATCTAAAAACACACCATGATTTCCCCATCCAGCAGTTACAAGATATGCTCGAAATCGTTATCTACATCCGTGAAAATGGGATAGAAAAATTGTCAGGTAAGGTTGATAACATTGTAAACAGACTATGGGATAAGATTGAGAAACAAGATACTTGGTATGAGAGCGACCTCAAAGTCCTTAATACCATTCTCTTTGCTTTTCCTATGGAGTATATTCATCAGATTACCGAAAAAATTCTCGAACGAATAGAGGTTTATAAACACTATAGTCCTATCTTTCAGCTTCGTATGATGTTGCTTCTGAATCTCTCAACTCTTTATCTTTACAATGGTGATAAGTTGCTTTGCAAACAGCTTTGCTACACTCTCTTAGAGGAAGCAAAAGTAAGCAAACAGTATGACACACTTGCGTTTTCCTATATTCGTATCGGCATTTGTACTAATGATGCTCAGTTGATACAAAATGGACTCTCCTTAGCTAAACTAGTCGAAGATGAACACTTACTAACAGAGCTAGAGCGAGAAGTTGACATCTTTGTAAACAAAAAAGAAAGTCATTAAGACTTCCTTTTCTATATCTTCTTAATACCAACCGTTGTTAAGCCAGAAGTTCTTGGCAGCTGTCCATGAGCCGTAGCGTCCTGCAACGTAGGCATCTGCTACACGTTCTTGGTTTTCTGCTGAGTAGTCACCGTTCAAGTATGAATCTGTCAATTGGTAACGTCCGATGTAACGTCCGTTTGTAGCTGTGTAGCTACCACCTGACTCTTTTTGAGCGATCCATTCTTTGGCTTCTGCTTCAGAACCAGTTACAGTAGAAGCTGCTGCAGTGTTACTTTCTGCTGCTGGAGCTGCTGGTGCAGCTGGCGCTTCATAGGTTGTTGTTTCAGTTGTTTCTTCTGCAGTTTCTTCTGTAGCAGCTGGTGCTTCATAAGTTGTCGCAGAAGCTGCAGCGGTTGCTGTTACTGTCGATGGAGCTGTTCCTTCGATAACCAAGACTTGGTCCACAAAGATCAAGTGGATGTTTTTCAATCTTGTTTTTTTCTGCCAATTTTTCAACAGTAGTGTTGTACTTCTCAGCGATTTCTGAAAGAGTGTCGCCTGGTTTAACTGTGTAAGTTACAGTTTCTTGGGCAGATGCAAGGGCTGGAGCAAAGAAAGCAAGCAAAGCTGCTACTCCTGCGATAGTTGTTTTGATTTTTTTAGTTGTTAATGACATATCTAAAAATTCTCCTTCCATTGTATATATCTATGATACCTTTTTAAATGTTACCGTTGTTTAACGGTTATATGTAGAAATATTACAAAAAAATGTTTTATATTTACCGTTTTAAGGAGGTTTTTGTCACAAAAGACCTTATTTTATACTATCTTTACTCATTTTGAGGTTTTGATAAGGGAAATAAGCGTAGAGGTCCATTCTTTGATATAATAGATATAAGAATCTTTGTAAGGGGAAACAGATGCACTCACTTCGTTTTCAATCTGTCTTTGATATTATTGGACCTGTCATGATTGGCCCATCAAGTAGCCACACAGCTGGTGCCGTTCGTATCGGAAAAATCGTCTCATCCATTTTTGATGATACGCCGACAGAAGTCGAATTCCAATTATTTAATTCATTTGCCAAAACCTACCGTGGTCATGGAACCGACCTTGCTCTCGTCGCTGGTATATTAGGTATGGATACGGACGATCCCGACATTCCAAATAGCCTAGAGATTGCCCATAAACGTGGTATCAAGATTGTCTGGACCATTCAGAAAGACAGCAATGCCCCTCATCCTAATACCACTAAAATTACTGTGAAGAATGAACACAAATCCATCAGTGTGACAGGAATTTCCATCGGTGGAGGAAATATCCAAGTTACGGAACTTAACGGCTTTGCTGTCTCTCTCAACATGAACACACCAACCATTATCATCGTGCATCAGGATGTTCCAGGTATGATTGCCCATGTCACAGAAGCCCTCTCTCGTTTTGATATCAACATCGCTCAGATGAATGTGACTCGAGAAAAAGCTGGAGAAAAAGCCATTATGATTATCGAAGTCGATAGTCGAAGTTGCGAAGAGGCGATTGAAGAAATCCGAAATCCCTCATCTCCACAATGTCAATTTCTTTAAGTAGGAGGAAACATGTTTTATTCTATCAAAGAATTGGTTGAGCAGGCGGATCTAGACTTCCAAGGAAATGTCGCAGAACTCATGATTGCGACAGAATATCAACTAACTGGTCGGGAACGTGCAGAAGTTCTCCTCCTCATGGAACGCAATCTAGAAGTCATGAAAGCCTCTGTCGAGCTCGGCCTCAGTGAAAACAAATCCCGTAGTGGCCTAACAGGTGGAGACGCGGCCAAACTAGACCGCCATCTCAAAAGTAGCAAGGCCTTGTCGGACTTTACCATCCTATCAGCAGCCCGTAATGCCATCGCGGTCAATGAACACAATGCTAAGATGGGCTTGGTCTGCGCCACTCCAACCGCAGGAAGTGCTGGTTGTTTGCCAGCCGTTCTCACTGCTGCTATCCAAAAACTAGACCTTAGTCACGAAGAACAGCTGGATTTCCTCTTTGCTGCTGGTGCCTTTGGACTAGTCATCGCAAATAATGCCTCTATCTCAGGTGCTGAAGGTGGCTGTCAGGCCGAGGTTGGCTCTGCCTCTGCCATGAGTGCCGCAGCCTTGACCTTGGCTGCAGGTGGAACGCCCTATCAAGCTAGCCAAGCCATCGCCTTTGTCATTAAAAATATGCTGGGCCTCATCTGCGACCCCGTCGCTGGTTTGGTTGAAGTTCCCTGTGTTAAGCGCAATGCCATGGGGGCTAGCTTTGCCTTTATCGCAGCAGACATGGCCTTGGCAGGTATCGAGTCTAAGATCCCTGTTGACGAAGTCATCGATGCCATGTACCAAGTCGGATCAAGTCTTCCAACTGCCTTTCGTGAAACGGCCGAGGGTGGACTCGCCGCTACCCCTACTGGTCGCCGCCTACAAAAAGAAATCTTTGGAGAATAAATTTATCTATTAGGAGAAACTATGCCCTCTATCTCAGCAGTCTTTTTTGATCTGGATGGAACCCTGATTGACAGTTCCATCGGGATCCACAATGCCTTTACCTATACCTTTGAACAACTAGGAGTTCCAAGCCCTGATGCCAAAACCATTCGTGGTTTCATGGGACCACCCCTTGAAAGTAGTTTTGCAACGTGTCTTCCCAACGAGCAAATCTCAGAAGCTGTGCAGATATACCGCTCTTACTACAAGGAAAAAGGCATCCACGAAGCCCAACTCTTCCCCCGAATAACGGAATTGCTTCAAGAGCTTTCGCAAAACTACCCTCTCTACATCACTACAACAAAGAATACTCCTACTGCTCATGATATGACTAAAAATCTGGGAATTCATCATTTCTTTGATGGCATTTACGGTTCTAGTCCTGAAACGCCACACAAGGCGGATGTCATCCGTTACGCCTTGCATATGCATCAACTGCCTGCAGACCAAGTCCTCATTATCGGGGACACCAAGTTTGATATGATCGGAGCCCAAGAAACTGGCATTAAAAAATTCGCTGTTTCTTGGGGATTTGGAGAAGAGGCTGATTTGCTCAGCTATCAACCTGACTGGATTGCCCATACCATTGACGATATCATTAAGCAGCTATAAATGATACACCATACAAAAATACTCCTAACACTAGTGAACTAGGTTGAGGAGTATTTTTTTTTGTATAGGTTGTTACTATAAACGATTATTTGCTATGAAACGACTCAGCCGTTTTTAACTAGACTAAAAATAGCTTAATATTTTCGTACCATGTCTTCAAACTGAGAGTCTTTCTTATTCTCTTCATTTTTTTCACTATTTTTTATCACTTTTTCTCTAAAGCGTTGACTGGGCATAGCGAGCATAACGAGCAGTGTTACTGCACCCAAAGGAACAAATACAATAAAGATATAGGCCCAATGGATACCCACATCTCGTAAGCGACGTACTATCAGTGCTAGTAGAGGAACAAACTCAACTAGCAACAAAATAATACACATACTGAAAAGCGCTATATTCATGATGGGATTATCAAATTCTAATCCAGTAAACAGCGAGTAATAGACGGGAAAGAAAATCACCATATTTAGCAGCCAAACCCACCAAAACTCTGGACGTGTAGAACGACCAGAAAAATTTAAATACCCCTTCCAAAAATTTTTGTAAGCATTCAGCATGCATGGACCTCCTTTCATTATATCTATTCACCATCTAGCCCATATCTTTATCTTGCTTTCGAAAATAAATTTATTGTTTCAGATCTACTTAATCCTCAAAAACCAGCCTCCTGCTTTAAACAGAAAACTGGTTTGTCTTTTTCATTTTAAAAATCAGTCGAAATCCTTACTCAGCATGGGTTGTTTCATTTGCAAAAGAAATGATTGCTTCTTTGAGCTCATCTCCACTGAGTGAACGGAACTCCTCTATTTTTTGATTGATGGCTTCTAGAGGCATGACGTTTACCTTACCAACGAAAATCTTGTCCATGACTTGGTTATCAACCAATTCGGTCGAAACCAAGAGTTCTTCATAGAGTTTTTCCCCTGGACGAATCCCAACTTCAACGATTGGAATTTCACTTTCTGTGTGCCCACTTAGAAGGACCATTTTCTTAGCCAAGTCATAGATCTTAACTGGTTTACCCATGTCGAGGATAAAGACTTCTCCGTCCTTAGCATAAGCGCCAGCATGGATTACTAGACGGCTAGCCTCTGGAATGGTCATAAAGTAACGTGTCATACGGAAGTCTGTTACCGTTACCGGACCACCTTCAGCAATCTGACGTTCAAAGACAGGAATCACACTACCACGACTACCGAGAACATTCCCAAAACGAACTGCACAGTAGGTTGATTTACTACGTTGGTTAAAGCCAGTGACAATCAATTCTGCCACGCGCTTAGTCGCACCCATAACATTTGGTGGATTGACCGCCTTGTCAGTCGAAATCATGACCATCTTAGGTACCTTGGCTGCATCCACAGCCTTGGCAACATTGTAAGTTCCGAGGATATTGTTTTTGAAGGCTTCTTTTGGATTGCGCTCCATCATCGGAACGTGTTTATGAGCAGCAGCATGGTAAACGATGGCTGGTTTGTACTGTTCAAACACTTGTAAAAGACGATCATAGTCCTGAATATCTGCAATGACAGGAACATAATCAATCCCTTGGAATGTACGGATCAACTCATGATAAACGAGATAGATGGAGTTTTCACCATGTCCCAGCAAGATGACACGCTCTGGATTGAAGCGGCTAACCTGACGACAAATCTCCGAACCAATCGAACCACCAGCTCCTGTCACCAAGATAGTCTTGCCTGTAAGCTCTGCACCCAGACGGGATTCGTCAAGACGAATTTCCTGACGCCCCAAAAGGTCTGTGATGTCAATTTTTTGGAAACCACTACCTGGTTGGTGAAGCCCCTGAACAACTGTCTCAACCTTGGGCATCTTGTAACATTTGATACCTAATTTATTACACATCTGCAAGATGCGTTCGTACTCTGATGGGTCAAGCGAAGGGATGGCTACGATGACACGCTCGATTTGGTGACGTTTAGCCAATTCAGGCAGATTATCATAAGAGCCCAAAACTGGGATCCCACCTAGTTTTTGCCCCTTTTTCTTTTCATCGTTGTCCAAATCCCCACTAACTCGAGGTCACTAGTTGGGTGTTGGTAGCTATTCATAAAGAGGGCTCCACCATCGCCAGCACCAATCAAGAAGGTACGACGGTGCTCGCCATCCCCACTACCCTGCTTGCGCTTAGAATAAATCAACTGCCAAGTGATACGAGGGAGCAAGATCAGGAAGGTACTCAATAAAATAAAGAGTATGATGAACCGGATAGAAAATAGAGGAAGAAAGGCGTAGCAGAGTCCGTAAGAGACAATGCTGCTGACGGTTACGCCAAAAAAGATTTTTAAGAAATCCGTAATCTTGCTGTAACGACTAATACTCGCATTGAGCCCCCAAAATCCAATCATGATTTGATAGAAGAGGAAGGCCAAACCAGTATAGATAACATAGTCCACAGGCGCTGGGTTAATCAAGCCATAAAAGAGAATGTAGGACACAATGATGGAAACCACCATACTAACAATGTCAAATACACCCCAAAACACCTGTTTTTGCTGTTTATTTAAAATTTCAACCAGATCAATCACGTAATCTGTTAGTTTTTTTTATTCATAGGAATTTACTCTCCCTTAAAAAAATGCAAATAAATATATTGTTATTATAACATTTTTTGGCTATTTTATCTTTTACAAGCCTATTTATTTTTTCTTAATAATTTCACAAAAATAAACTGACGTACAAAACCTGGACAAAGTGCCACGACCGCCTGAATAGCAATGCTTTTCGCATATTCCATGTAGGAAATTTGCCCTCTTTCAAGCATGCGTTGACGAGCTTGACGATAGAGTTTGAGGTAACGCAAGCCACCACGACGTTCAAACATCCCTGCACCGACACGAACCTTACACAAGATCTGATCGAGGTTTCCAGTCTTGGCTCCTGCGGCAATCATATTGAGCCAGAGAAGGTCATCTTCCATATAAAGTCCGTCTTCGTAGTTGCCTGCCTTGAGAACCATATCCTTCTTGAACATGACAGTCATGTGGTTGAAGGCACTTCTCATCCTTTGGTAAGCCACAATATCTGCGTGCTGAGTTGGAACACGACGGTAAGAAACAATCTCGTTAGGGTTGTCAATAAATTCTGCAATCTGTCCACCTAAGAGATCCAGATTTTCCTCTTCCATTAGTCGGACTTGCTTTTCAAAGCGGTCAGCTACCGCTATATCATCTGTATCCATGCGAGCGATGATATCGTACTGACACTGTAAAACACCGTATCGAAGAGCCAAACCTAAACCTTGATTTTCTTCTAAGGGGCAACGCTTAACTGGAATCTCTGACTGCGCTTCCACTTCATCTAGCACCTGATAGAGTTCGGGCGTGAGCGGCCCGTCCTCAACAAGAACAAGCTCACTTGGTTTCAAGGTCTGGTTTTGAATACTCTTGATAGCATCTCTTAAAAACGTCGAATTTTCCTTTACATAGACCGACATCAAGACGCTGATTTTTTGCTTTTCAGACACAGTTTTTCTCCAATTTATAGATTTCCTTCCACTATTTTATCACAAAATTTCCTAGTTTCCTATTTTTTTATATCAAATCAAGGAAAAATTCTAGTAAAGAGATCCGTCTCCTTTCACTCTATTTTCAGTTAAATCGTTCTAGCTTTCTTAGCAGTCCTCTCCTTGACATTATAAGAAAAAAACCTTAAAATAAGCTGTTATTAAAATCATCTTATCGAGGTTTTCATGAAAAAACAATCACTCTTTTTTATCCTAGGGATTGTCTTAATCGGGACTGTTTTGCGCTCTCCTTTTACTGCTCTTCCAACTATTTTAGGAGATATCGCTCAGGGGCTAGGAGTCGAGGTTAGTTCTCTCGGTATTTTAACCAGTCTCCCTCTCTTAATGTTTGCTCTTTTCTCTGCTTTTGCAAGTCGCTTGGCGCAAAAGATTGGACTAGAGCATCTCTTTACCTACTGTCTCCTTCTCTTAACTATTGGTTCTGTCATTCGTATTTTCAATCTTCCCCTTCTCTATCTAGGGACCTTGATTGTCGGAGCGAGCATTGCTATTTTTAATGTTCTTCTCCCAAGTATGATTCAGGCAAATCAGCCTCAAAAAATCAGTCTCCTAACGACACTCTATGTCACTTCTATGGGGATTTCCACAGCTATTGCCTCGTATCTATCTGTCCCTATCATCCAAGCTAGTTCTTGGAAGGGCTTGATCCTTGTTCTCAGCCTCCTCTGCTTGGTCACTCTGCTAGTCTGGTTGCCAAATCATCGCCACAACCACTATCTAGAAGGCCAGCAAGAAAGAAATCGAAAGAAAATATTCTAAAAAGCAAATCTGTCTGGGCCATCATTGTCTTTGGTGGTCTTCAGTCCTTGCTTTTCTATACAAGCATGACCTGGTTGCCAACTATGGCTATTAGTGCTGGTCTTTCTAATAGCGATGCGGCTCTTCTGGCTTCTATCTTCTCGCTGATCAGCATTCCTTTTTCCATGACCATCCCAAGTCTGACGACTCGTTTGTCAGACGGCCACCGTCGAATCATGCTAACCATTATCTCTATCGCTGGTATGATAGGAATTGCCATGCTCTTGTATCCAAGCAACAACTTCCTCTACTGGCTAGTCGCCCACCTCTTGATTGGAACAGCCTGCAGCGCTCTCTTTCCCTACCTCATGGTTTGCTTCTCACTTAAGACCAGCTCGCCTCAAAAGACTGCGCAACTCTCAGGCCTGGCACAAACAGGGGGCTACATCTTGGCGGCCTTTGGTCCCACCTTGTTTGGTTATAGTTTTGACCTTTTCCAATCTTGGATTCCAGCTGTCCTTGCCCTTCTAGCCATCGATGTCATCATGACTATCTCACTCTTTTATGGTAGATCGCGCGGATAAGATACTTTAATTTTTTTCTAAAATACTTCTCAAATATAAATAATGCAAAGCCAGATTCTGTCTGGTTTTTTTGGTGCTTCTATCAACAAAAAGCGCCCTCCATCTGTTAGTGGAAAGATGGTATTTTTGATATAATAAGATGTATAGAAACTAATTGTCATGCGAAAAAAATAAATTAGTTTATAAGATAGCTACTACTTTAAACGAGGTACACAGAATGAATGAACAGAAATACAATTTGAAAGAGAGTTTAGCAAGGTTAGATGTGCTCTTTTACTTATCAACCAAGGAGACAGATAAGACTGCCTGTAAAGCTCTAGCAAAAAAAGCAAGAATAATTTATGAACAATATCCTAAATCAGAAGACATTGCGTTGCGGTATGCTAAGATTTTGTTCAATTTGTCAGTTGAACAAGTAAATGTAGAGGAACTAAGTAATACCACTAATTCAATCAAACAAATTTTTGAGCAGTTTCAACATTCTGAAGACATTGCGTTGCGGTATGCTAGAGCTTTAGCAAATCTATCAGCTAGACAGACGAAAGCTGAGCAAATTGCTGAAACTACTCAGAAAATTCAGGTCATATACGAAAAGTTCAATGAACCTCAAGACTTTGCTTTATCGTATGCTGTGGCTTTACTCAATCTATCAACTAAACAGATGAAAGCTGAGCAAATTGCTGAAACTACTCAGAAAAATTCAGGTCATATACGAAAAGTTTGAGGAGCCTGAAAAACATTGCTTTACAGTATGCTAGAGCTTTAGCAAATCTATCAGCTAGACAGACGAACGCTGAGCAAATTGCTGAAACTACTCAGAAAAATTCAGGTCATATACGAAAAAGTTCAATGAACCTCAAGACTTTGCTTTATCGTATGCTGTGGCTTTTAGTCAATCTATCAACTAAACAGATGAAAGCTGAGCAAATTGCTGAAACTACTCAGAAAAATTCAGGTCATATACGAAAAGTTTGAGGAGCCTGAAAACATTGCTTTTACAGTATGCTAGAGCTTTAGTTAGTCTATCTGCTAAGCAGACGAAAAGCTGAGATTGCTCAAGAAATTAAAGATATGTACAAAAAGTTCAATGAACCTCAGGACTTTGCTTTATCGTATGCTATAGCTTTAACCAATCTATCAACTAAACAGATGAAAGCTGAGCAAATTGCTGAGATTGCTCAAGAAATTAAAGATATGTACAAAAAGTTCAATGAACCTCAGGACTTTGCTTTACAGTATGCTAGAGCTTTAGTTAGTCTATCTGCTAAGCAGACGAAAGCTGAGATTGCTCAAGAAATTAAAGATATGTACAAAAAGTTCAATGAACCTCAAGATATTGCTTTATATTATGCTATGGCTTTAGCCAATTTATCAACTGTACAGACTAAAGCTGAGCAAATTGCTGAGATTGCTCAAGAAATTAAAGATATGTACAAAAAGTTCAATGAACCTCAAGACTTTGCTTTATCGTATGCTGTGGCTTTAGTCAGTCTATCAGCTAAACAGACTAAAGCTGAAGAAATTGCTGAAACTACTCAGAAAATTAAAGATATTTACAAGAAATTCAATGAACCTCAAGATATTGCGTTACGGTATGCTATAGCCTTATTCAATTTGTCACTTAAACAAACCAACTTAGATAAATTGAATAATATCGCTTCTAAATTAAAGAAAAATAGCTTATAATTTTGAAAAATGAAGACATCACTTTATGTTACGCCGAAGTTCTTACCAAAATTATCACCAAACAACAAAAACGAAGATGAAAAAAACTTGAAATCATAGACAAACTAAAAAAAGATTACACAATAGATTCGTACAGTCTGAAGAAATTACTGTTCAATATCTTACAGCTCGGATGGATTTGGTAAAAAAATAATCAAATAGATCAATCAAATCTCCTAAATGATATCTATCAGTCCTTGGAATCTATTCCGAGTATTAAAATTTTAAATATGCTAATCGAGATACTCGAAAAACGAAGAACAATTTAAGCAAAAATCAAGTTCAGATTTCACTACTAATATCGTAAAAGCTCTGGATAAACTTTGTTTTTGATTCATCTATTGAAGAAGGGAAAAGATGAAAAAGAGAAAAAAATTTGCTTATTCGCACCTTAAAACTTGGTATCATCTCCGATACAAAATACGATATTTTAAAAGCATGGATAGATTATTATGGAGATGATTCCCAGAAAATCAATCAGTTAATTAAAATTTATACACTTGTCCAACAAATCAAGTATGAACTTGGATTGAAGGCTGAAGACAAAAATAGGAAACTAAAATTCGGTCACTATACTTCAGGAGGAGTACTCCAAAGCATACTAGGAAAAAAAGATACAGCTCCATTCTCCATCTCAGGAAAGACACGCCTGAATAATGCTAACTACATGAACGATCCTGAAGAAGGGGTCATTCTAGAAGATATTTTAAAATTAGAAAAACGCAATCCTTTGGAGCCTAGCTCTTGGTTTTTAATGAGTTTCACTAGCAAGACAGATGACCTAGCTATGTGGTCACAATATGGTAATAATGCAGAAGGGGTTTGTATTGTACTTAAAGAGGATGATTTTTGCTCGTTATCATTCACTTAGTGACCTTCCTTGGTATCAAAAAAACTCAGATAAACAAGTCGGTCATAAAATAAATTCAAGTGTTGAAATCCAAAACGATAACTCTCTAAATGAATCCGACAAAGAGAAGTCAATTAGAGGCAATGAAAGTGTGCAAAATTCTGAAGACAAACATTCTACACTGAATACTGATATGGATTATTTATATCGCGTAGCTTATGTTCATTACTCCGATGAGCAATTCGACATCGAAGAAAGTGAACTATTCACCAATGAAGAAGTAAGGCGATTAAAAGGATTGTTAGTAGATTTAAAAATCTGAATTAAGAGACTATAAAAATTCAGAGGATTCATTCTATAAAAAAGCCATTGCTGACTGTATAGAAGAAATCCGCTACCTATTCAAATCGGTCGATTATAAGTATGAAGAAGAATTGCGTATTTTTGCAATATGCTAACCTAAGATCAGATAATAACAAAAATAAAAATTGATTATTCTCCTGAATTCGGCAAACTTTATCTGGAGAGAAAAGAAAAAGATTCAAATCGGTGAAGTCATTTTTCGGTCCTAAGTTTCCGAATCCTGAATATGTAACTCCTTTACTGAAACTATTGGACAAAGATATCAACTATAAAAAAATCTACGATAAAAATTTAGATAAAGACGGATAAACTACCCTAAACTTCTAGTTTTTTTACTAGAGGTTTTTTTATATAAAAATTTTTACACATATTCCTTGACAGGGCTTTCATATTTAGATACAATATATTTGAAAAGAGTATATATAAAATTTTTTTATATAATATAAAGGAGGTTTCCCATGTACTTCCCAACATCCTCTGCCTTGATCGAGTTTCTCATCTTAGCTGTACTGGAGCAGGGAGATTCTTATGGTTATGAAATTAGTCAAACCATTAAGCTCATCGCCAATATCAAAGAATCTACGCTCTATCCTATTCTCAAAAAATTGGAAGCCAGTGGCTTTCTGACCACCTACTCTAGAGAGTTTCAGGGGCGTATGCGCAAATACTACTCCTTGACCAATCGGGGCGTAGAGCAGCTCGTTACTCTAAAGGAAGAGTGGACGCTCTATACCGACACCGTCAACGGCATCATAGAAGGGAGTATCCGCCATGACAAGAACTGACTATCTGACTCAGTTAGAAACCTATCTCCATAAACTACCTGAAGTCGACCGCATCGAAGCTATGGACTACTTTAAGGAACTATTTGACGATGCAGGTCTAGAGGGCGAAGAAGAGCTCATTGCTAGTCTAGGAACACCAAAAGAAGCGGCTCATGATATCCTCTCTAACATCCTCGATAAAAAAGTCAATGAAGCCCCTGCTCAAAAGAATGACCGCCATCTGCTACACATTGCCCTCTTGGCCTTACTAGCAGCCCCTATCGGAATCCCTGTTGGAATTGCAATTATCTTGACCATTATCGGGCTTTTTATCGCAGCGGCCGCTGTCATTCTAGCCTTCTTTACCGTCTCTGTGACGGGTATTCTGCTGGGCGGACTCTTTATCGTAGAAAGTTTTAGCATCCTAGTAGAAGCTAAATCTGCCTTTATCTTGATTTTCGGGGCTGGTTTACTTGCCATCGGTGCTTCTTCTCTTGTTCTACTAGGCATCTCCTATGTGGCTCGTTTCTTTGGCCTCCTGATCGTCCGCTTGGTGCAATGGATTCTAAAAAAAGGAAAGAGAGGTGACAGACATGCGTAAATTGACAAAAGGATTTCTCATTTTTGGCGTGGTTTCTACGATCCTTGGTTTTATCATGATAGTTGCAGGCGCCCAGTCCAATGGTATTCAAAGTTTGCTTGCCATGTCAAAAGACCCCGTCTATGACAATCGTATCGAAGAAGTAACCTTCGGAAGTGAAGTGGAAAAACTTGATTTGACCCTTGAGGACCATAGCCTAACCATCACAGAGTCTGTAGATGACAAGATCCATATCACCTATCATCCTTCGGTGTCTGGTCGTCACGATTTGACTACTGGTATGAGTGACAAAACACTGAGCGTCACTGACAAACAAGCCTCCCAACATCGTTTTCTCGGTTCAGGAATCGAAAGCCTACTTCGTATCGCCAGCAGTTATTCTCACCGTTTTGACGAAGTCGTTCTCTCCCTACCTAAAGGAAGAACTCTGAAAGCTATCAATGTCTCAGCCAATCGTGGACAAACCACTATCATAAATGCTAGCCTTGAAAATGCGACCCTCAATACAAACGGCTATCTCCTCCGAATCGAAGGAAGTCGTATCAAAAACAGCAAATTCACAACGCCCAATATCATCAATATCTTTAAAACAGAACTGACAGATAGTCAGGTCAAGACAGAAGGGAGACATCTCCATGTTGAAGATATCCAAATCCACGGCAAGGTTGAGTTAGAAGCTAGATCAGACTTAAACCTTATTCTCACCAAAGAAGAGCGGCAACGAATCAACCTCAATCTCGCAGCTAAACATGGCTCCATTATCCATTTTACAAGAGAGGGACGACACTCTGTCAAAAAAGGGGAGAATAACCAATATGAACGCTTAACCAACCCCTACAAAACTGAAAAAGCAGAAGTCAAGAATCAACTCATTGCACGAGCCGACGGGGATATCTTTCTTCTAAAAGATGAGGATTAGCCATCTCCTTCTACGAACCATTGACAAAAACGCTTTCATCTGCTAGTCTAAAAGTAGAAAACAACCATAAAAAAAGGAGGTTCCATCATGACACAAGAATGGTTTGAAAGTGCCGATCTTGAGAAGAAATCACCTCAGACGAAATCGGAAAACCAGCCCAACGAGCCTGAGACTTCAGAAACTGTGGAGACCGAACTACAAGTAAACGAAGAAACTTCTGTCTCACCTAAAGAGCTGGAAACGCATGAGGAGGAAACTCTCGAAGTAATTGAGGAAGCCCAAACCGAGGAAGAGGGAGAAGGGAAAGCTGAAGAGGAACGCAGCCAAGAAGACTCTGTAAAAGAGAAAAGCATCCTCAGCAAGGCTTTAGAAAGTCCCTATATCCCAGAGATTGACCCTCGTAAAACTGCCCGATTCAAAGAAGAAATCGCACTATTTTGGACTTGGCTGCTGGATGCTATCCAAGAACCAACTACTAGCAAGACTACGGACCAAAAGCATCGTTATAGTGTCTTTGGCCTGCTCACCTTGCTATCCTCGATTAACCTTTTCTTTAGTATCTATCATATCAAGCACCTCTACTATGGCTATATGGCCTCTATTGCCAATAATTTACCTAACCAGCTCCCTCCTTTAGATCTCTTTGCTGGACTTTCTATCTTGGTCGCTAGCGCTCTATTTTACTTTTCTATCATTTTGGGAGGCTTTACCGTCCGACGTGTGCTGGATCAGGAGAACGACTTCACATTCCAAGAAGCTTTCGATCGTTACAGCAGACTCTTTGCTATCCCGCTTGTCCTAACAGCTCTAGCGAGTTTCTTTGCACTCTTTGGTGGCTTGCGATTTGCTGGTATCCTCACTCTTCTAAGCATGGCCATCTTTGCCCTTGGCAATCTCTTTGTGATTAGCAAGCCAAGTAAGACCAGCAGCCTCGACCCATTTTATCGTTTTCTGCTAGCTGTCTTACTTGATGGCGCCATTCTCTTACCCTTCTTCATTGCAGAGCTCGCGCTGACAGTTGACTACCTTCGTATCCTAACCTTCTTTTAACCAAAATCCCTGCCATTTGTTAATGACAGGGATTTTTTATACTAACTCTTTTTTAACCGTGTCTACTTGACGGCTGCCAATTCCTCAAAATCTTTTCCCAAAATAGCTTGTACTTCTAGTTGATTAGCATCTAGTTGCTGATAAAACGCTTCTGGTAGTGACTCTAGGAATTTTTCGTAGTCTAGACGAGCGATGGATTCATAGTCTTCTGCTTTGGACCCATCACCAGAAATCGCCACTAGGTCAATCTCCCAAACAAGCTCCTTGCCTGCCAGCTGCTCGGTATAAGGAGCTGGTACAAAGGGATCCTTAGGTAAAATTGTCTTGACTCCCTGGGCTAGGTGATAGATACCGTGCACCTTACCTTGGGCGTCTGGGTAAAATTTTACACTGGCAAGATAGGCATCAGAGCCTTGAACCTTCTTGACCAGCTCTTCAAAACGTGCCAATCCATCCTCAGCCAAAAAGCTCTCGAGGTATTCCTTGTTGAGATAGATAGGGGACAAGAGCCCTTGGCAGTATACTAGACGAGCTGTCTTATCAGCTAGATAATTCTTGACCGTTTCTCGGAAATAAGCTTCAAATTCAAACCCTTCTAGCCCTTCTACCTCCTCCCCCAACTTGCTCGATAGGGCTTGGAGGAGAGCTTCTACAATCTCCCAGTCCGCTCTAGTAAGGAAATCTGGAATCACCACTTGATAGCCTTTTCGACTATCCGCATAGTTCACCTTGAAGAGAAATTGCGACTGACCTACAATCCCACACTCCATGTATTCGAGACGATTGAGGGGCTGACGGAGATAGACTGCATCATAACTATGCGACTCCAAGCCCTCCACCAAGGCTAAGATGGACTTGGCAGTCAAGACCTCCTGTTGTCCTAGAATACTTTCTTTATTTGGGATAAAAAATGTTTTCGCCATAACTGGCCTCCTTTGAAATCGATTACATACAGTATACCCTATTTTCCTGAAAGATACAGAAACAAATTTTAGATTTTTTTAGATAAAAAGCATAGAAAAAAACAGCCCCTAAGGGCTGTTTGCTTTATACTGTAGCGACTTGATCCAAGCTTTCACCGATAGCAGCTAAGCGCTCCACCACTTCTGCTTGTGTCAATTCATTTTCAGCAACATAGCGGTTGCGTGGGTGAACACGGCACTCGTGTGAGCATCCACGAAGGTACTTGTCTTCATTTTCTTCTGATGTTAGGATACGACGGTTACAGAAGGGATTTCCACAGTTGACATAACGTTCACATGGTGTTCCGTCAAACCAGTCTTTTCCTACGATGGTTGGGTTAACATGGTTGACATCAACGGCGATACGCTCGTCAAAGACGTACATTTTCCCATCCCAAAGCTCGCCTTGAACTTCTGGGTCTTTACCGTAAGTTGCGATTCCTCCGTGCAATTGACCAACATCTTTGTAGCCTTCACGGACCATCCAGCCTGAGAATTTCTCACAGCGAACTCCACCTGTACAGTAAACCACGACACGTTTGTCCATGAATTTTTCCTTGTTGTCACGGACCCATTGTGGCAACTCACGGAAGTTGCGGATGTCTGGACGGATAGCCCCACGGAAATGTCCTAGGTCGTACTCATAATCGTTACGTGTGTCAAGAACCACTGTATCTTCATCAAGAAGGGCTTCTTTAAACTCTTTTGGAGACAAGTAAGCACCTGTTGTTTCAAGTGGGTTGATGTCGTTGTCAAAATCGTTGTCTTCCAAACCAAGGTGGACAATTTCTTTCTTGTAGCGAACAAACATCTTCTTGAAGGCTTGTTCACTTTCTTCGTCAATCTTGAACCAGAGGTCCTCCATGCCTGGGAGGCTGTGAACATAGTCCATGTATTTTTGAGTTGTTTCGTAGTCACCTGAAACAGTCCCGTTAATGCCCTCGTCAGCGACTAGGATACGGCCTTTGAGACCGATTGATTTACAGAAAGCCAAGTGATCTGCCGCAAATTGCTCTGCGTTTTCAATTGGAGTATAAAGGTAGTAAAGTAAGACACGAATATCTTTTTGCCATAAGATTTGTTCTCTTTTCTATTCTTAAATTTTCAGAATTTTTCATTCAACTATACTAGTATACCCACTTGGGAAAACGAATGCAATTTATTTGACCGGAAATTGTATAGAGAGACCTGCCACTGCACTTCATCAGTAACCATAGCGAATCGCAGATAATTCTCTCAATTTTTTGATTTGCTTAGCTTGACTTTCTGACAAACTTAGCTTGTTATCAATCAACACACGTGAGATGTCAACATTCATTTGACTCAGAATAAATGGAGTAGAGGTTCCATCGTCCTTTAATCGTTTTTTATAAATCACTAACTGATTTTTCAGGGGAGTAAGTTGAGGCGCATCCTTTATATCTTCCAATAGATAATCAATGATGGCCATCGCTTCACAACGTCTTTCACTTCCTCCAGCAAACCATTTTAATTGTGTCATACTCATTTCCCTCCTGAAATTCGCTTATAAATTGAAAAACTATAATTCCTAACTCTCGTGCCAGTATTTTACCCAAACACCCTATGTAAAAAAGTCAGCAAAAATGGCAAGGTCGCTACAATATTATTGATCACATGCACCGCATAGGATGGATAAATGCTCTTGGTATAGCGGGTCAAACCAGCAAAGATGATTCCAGATGTTGTAAAAACAAAAATATCTAACAGACTAGGCAGACTTGAAAAATGAGGAAGAGCAAACAAAATGGAAGGAAGAAGCAAATCAAGGCCAAATCGCGAATGTTTAAAGAAAGCATGTTGCAACAAACCCCTATAGATCAATTCTTCCATCAGTGGAACCAGAAAGAACAGGGCTATATAGATACTTAGCTCTGCAAAGTTAGTCCCACTATAACCAATCAATACAGCCCAACCTTCAGCAGTTGACTGGACATGTTTAGCTGTCTGAACGTTAAAAGAGATCTGGAGCACTACCACTAATACTGTCAAAATCGAATACCAAAGCCATTTTTCTCTTGGAATGCGAAAGAGATAACCATGGCCTGTCTTAACCAGAATCCAAATCATGACTCCGCTAAATAGCAAACTCAAGATATTTTGAATCCAGAAGAAATTACCAATCTGGGAAGAAAATTGCCAATAGTTTTGGACAATAAGTGTCAGCTGAGAAAGGCCAAATACGAAAAATAGGTAAGAGAAGACAGCACTCATTTTAAAAAGAAGGCGATATTTTTTCATAATAAATCCCCTATAGATGTATGTGTATCACATCGCATAAAACCTCAGAACCACTGTTTTCATTTTTACATCCTAAAAATCACTACCTCCCCTAGAGAACTAAGGAAGGCAGTGATCACATTTTTAGGAATTAGGAATGAATACACGAAATCAATCGATCTTATGATTTTTTGTTTTTCAAGAATTCGTCGTATTGTTTTTGCATTTCGTTCAATACTTTTTCGTAGGCACCTTCAGATTTTAATTTTTCCATCAATTCTGGAATAGCTTTATCTGGGTCTACAGTACCAGTGTTGATAGCTGTATCGAATTGTTGCATTGTGTTAGAGATTGCTGAGATTTCAGATTTCACACTGTCAGTGTTAAAGATAAATCCAAGTGCTGGAGATTCTTTAGCTTCTGCCAATTGTTTCTTAGAATCTGCAATTTGTTGGTCTGTAACGTTTTCGTTGATGTAAAGGATCCAGTTGTTACCAGTGTTCCAACCTGACATGTGAGTGTTTCCTTTGTATCCATCAAGGACGCGGACACGGTTTTCTTTACCTTCAACTTTTTCCCAGTTCTTGCCTTCTGGACCGTAAACAAGACCGTTCAAGAGTTCTGGGTTTGTGTTCAAGAGATTCAACACTTCCATTGATTTTTCTTTGTTCTTAGAGTTGTTTGAGATGACAAAGTTAGCAACTTGTGTTGTTTGGTTTTTCTTGATGAAGTTAGTGATTGGTTTGATTTGGATGTCTTTGTTCGCAACACGTGAGAGCAAGCTGTTACCGTAGTCAGCTGGTCCTACTGTTTCTTCACGAACAAACCAAGTATCTTGTTGAAGGTCAAATGAAGTGTCGCTTGTTGCTACGTCTTTTGGAATGTATCCTGCTTCATAGAATTTGTGAAGAGTCTTCAAGTGTTCTTTGAAACGAGGTACTTCGTAACGGTTTACAATCTTAGTAGTGTCTCCTTCAAGGTCGATAACGAATGGAAGTCCGTTTGGTACTGGGTAGTCAAAGTTATCAGATGGGATAAAGTTCTTCGTAACTGCAAATGGTACTACGTCTGGAGCTTTCTCTTTAATTTGTTTCAAGACTGGTTCAAGTGTTTCGTATGAAGTGACACCTGAAATGTCAATGCCATATTGGCAAGAAGAGCGCCATTAAAGGCAAAGTTTTGAGATGATGCAACGTTGGCTGCAACTGGAACAGCGTAAATCTTACCGTTTACAGTGTTCCCTTTGATGTAAGCTGGGTCAAGTGCTTTGTAAAGCTCTGCTCCTTCTTTCTTGTACAATTCTGTCAAGTCCGCATAAGCACCTTTTTGAGCATTTACAACATAGTTATCTGCAAAGGCAATATCGTAGTTTTCACCTGATGATGTGATAACTGACATTTTCTTACCGTAGTCACCCCATCCAAGGTATTGGATATCCAATTTAGCACCAACTTTTTCTTCGATGATTTTGTTTGCATTTTCTAGCAATTCATCCAAGTTATCTGGTTTGTCACCGATTTGGTACATTTTAAGAACAGGTTTGTCACCTGAAGCTGAGTCAGCAGCTTTTTTGTTGTTACCTGAAAGGTTTCCACAAGCGGCAAGGCTTGCAGCCAAAGCTACTACGCTAGCAGATGCAAAAGCATATTTTTTCCAGTTTTTCATGATAAAAACTCCTTTTTTTATTTTTAAACTTATAAACGATTTAATGATTTGTAACTTCAGTCACTAAGATGAAGTTGGGAAGGGAGAAACGGTGTTTCTCAGCAAGTGCTACTCTTTCACACCACCGATGGTCAAACCTTTTACAAAGTAGCGTTGGAAGAATGGATACAGAATGGCAATCGGAAGGGTTGCAACCACAACCATGGCCATACGTCCTGTTTCTTTTGGTAGAGCAACTCCCAGTTGACCAGATAGGCCGACAGCTTTTGCAATGTAGTCCATATTTTGCTGGATTTGCATGAGCAAATACTGCAATGGATACAAGTTGTCACTCTTGATATAAAGAAGGGCGTTGAACCAGTCGTTCCAGAAACCAAGAGCTGTCAAAAGCGTGATGGTTGCGATACCTGGAAGTGACAATGGCAAACAAATCTGGAAGAAGATCCGAGCTTCACTGGCACCATCGATACGAGCGGATTCTAGAATGGCTTCTGGAATGGTCTTCTTGAAGAAGGAACGCATCAAGATGATGTTGAATGGTGAGAGAAGCATTGGAACAATCAAGGCCCAAACCGTATCACCAAGTTGGAGCAAACGAGTCACCACGATATAGCCTGGTACCAAACCAGCATTGAACAACATACTAAGAAGAGCAAAGATCGTAAAGAATCTGCGGTACTTAAAGGTTGTACGTGAGATGGCGTAGGCATAAGTTGTCGTGATGAAGACGTTGGTCACTGTCCCGACTACTGTTACAAAGACTGAGATAAAGAGCGCTTGGAGAATCTTATCTTTAAACTGAGCCAAGAACTCAAAACCATCTAATCCAAACTGTGATGGGAAAAAGCTATATCCATACTGGAGGATGCTCTTTTCGTCTGTCACCGAAATGATGATAACGAAGATAAAGGGCAAAATACAAGAAAGAGCAATCAAACCAGAGATGATACTAAAGAAGATATCTGCCTTCTTACTAAAGGAGTGAATGCCGACATTATCGATTTTTTCTTTTTTAATTTTCTTTTCTGCCATATTCTCCTCCTTTCTAGAACAAAGCTGAGTTTGGATCGACTCGTCTTGCAAGCAAGTTTGATAGGATAACCAGTATCAAACCGACAACGGATTGGTAGAGACCGGCTGCTGAAGCCATACCGATATCTGCTGTCTGAGTCAAACCATTAAAGACATACACGTCCAAAACGTTGGTTACATTGTAAAGCTGACCAGCATTGTGGGGATTTGATAGAAGAGACCAAAGTCTGCACGGAAGATATTTCCGACCGCAAGGATGGTCAAAAACTGTTACAAGCGGAGTCAACTGAGGAATGGTTACGTTGCGAATACGTTGCCACTTGCTCGCCCCTGTCCACTGTTGCTGCTTCGTAGTAGGTTGGGTCAATTCCCATGATCGTCGCATAGTACATGACACTGCTATATCCAAAGCCTTTCCAAATACCTAGGAAAAGGAGAAGGTATGGCCAAATGCCTAAGTCAGCGTAGAAGTTGACTTCCTTCATGCCAATGGATGTTAGGAAATGGTTGAAAACCCCTTTGTCAATGTTTAGGAAGGCATCTGTAAAGAAACTGATGATAACCCATGACAAGAAGTAAGGGAACAACATAGACGTTTGGAAAATCTTAACCATTCTCTTAGAGCGAAGCTCACTGAGGATAATGGCAATCCCTACTGATACAATCAAACCGATAAAGATGAAGCCGAGATTGTAAAGAACAGTATTTCGAGTGATGATAAAGGCATCTTTTGAACTAAACAAGAATCTGAAATTATCTAACCCGACCCATTTACTATTCACAATACTATCTATGAAACCATTACTGGTCATATGGTAGTCTTTAAAGGCGACCACATTCCCAAATACTGGAATGTAAAAGAATAGAATCAGCCAGAGAGCCCCTGGTAAAACCATCAAGAGAAAGATCCAGTTATCTCTCAAGGTCTTTGAAAACTTTTTCATAATTTCCTCCCTTTTTATTCCTAAAAAAACTGATTCTATCGAATTTTTTTAGGTTTGATAACGATTACATTATTAGTATACTCCTATTTGAAGGTCAGTTTAAACTACTAATTATAGAAAAAAACTCCACAAATTATTTTTATGTGGAGAAGTTTTTTTATAAGAAATAGGTTTCACGAGAAACCTTTTTTTCCACGGGCAGGGTGTTTTTTAGGTCGTATAAATCGTCGATGCGGTCACAATGGTATGCCACTGGTTGGCTGTAGTTGCTGCGAAATCCCTGTCTGCGTAGAAATCAGTAAATGGAAGGATTTCGACTTCTAATTCTTCGATGCGGGCAATCTGCCCTGCCAGATAAGCCTCGATGCGACTTTCTGCGCGCTTGATTCGTTGCAAGAGTCCACCCATACGGATATCGACCGTATCCAAACCAAAGACCTTGTTTTCTTTCAACCATTGGTGGCTAAAGAGTTTGTGGAAAGTTTCAATCTCACTTCTGAGTTTTGGTAATTCTTGTCTGGCGATTTGCTGCAAGCTGACTTTGTCACCGACTTTATAAGTTTCACGAATGCGTCGTCCAACATCAACCTTACTACTTAAAATAGCATTCAACTGAGTCTGTGTTTCAAAGAGATAAGCGTAGATGCCTGCTTTGTCTTTGATAGCAGCAAGGGTCTCCGCAGCATGCGCAAAGTGTGGTTTGTCCTGTTCAGGTGTCATGTGTCGATCAAGAATCGGACAGAGAACATCCTGATAAAAGACATAGCGGTTGGGATTGATCCCGCTGAGATTACCTGGTAGGTCTGGCAAGAGATTAGCTAGGTCAATCTGCATAAAGTCCTCAACCGATAGACACGTATTGGTCTGGAAATGAGCAGACAAACGGTCTAGATCATTGCGGTAGCTGAGTTCTGCCCAGATTTGCAAGCTTGGTAGGATAGAAAACTGGGCTGTCTCGCCACCATTGTCTCCCCAACCAGTTACGGTGACTTCTTTGATCTGATTAGCACGACAGGCTTTATTGGCCTCGATAGCGATGAGACGGCTGAAATGGTTGTTGGGTGTGAAACCAATCCACTTCCAAGCTCCCCCTGCAAAGGCGATATCTTGGCTAATCTTGTGGTGATTGCGGAAATTACGATTGTACTTTTCTTCGCTATCTTGGTAATAATCCCAATAAACCAAGGTTACACGATCTTTGAGACGGTCTAGGTAGACACGAGTTTCCTCAGGAATTTCCACATCGCGATCGTACTGGCCATCTGCTGACATGAGTTTGAAGAACATATCGCTCCACATTTGGCAGTGGAAACCATACTTATCGGCAATATCCAGCACGCGCTCCAAGTGTTGGCACATGAGGAGACTACGGTCCACAACACCGTTCAAGATCAGGTAGCGTCCCAAACCAACCAAGTGGGCTTCATCCATCCCGATATTGACCTTGCGAGTCTGCAGTTTAGATAGAGTGGCAAACATGCCATCAATCAGGTCATAAACCTTTCCTCGCCAATAAGGAGAATGTCCTCTACATCACGGAGTTCTTGCACTTCCTTAACGCCCCATTTGACGAAGGCCGACAAGTGGGCCAAGGTCTGGATACAAGGCACAAAGGTCATATCAAACTGCTGGGCATAGGCTTCGATTTCCTGTAACTCTTCAGCTGAATAAGCCCCACGGAAGTAACCAAAGTATGGCTGCCCCTCAATCTGGTAGGTGTCTTCCATATAAAGCTCAAAGGTTGAGTAGCCCATGAGAGCCAAGACCTCAATCATCTGCTTGGCAGATATGACATTCAAAACTGCATTGCGCGAACAGTCAGCCATATAGGCCAACTCTTCGTAAGCAGCTTGTTCTTCAATCTCCACTTTATCATCTTCTGCCAGAGCTGTTGCCAACAAGGACAAGGCACGGTAGAGTTGGTGAGGTTTGCGATAGGTTAGTTGATAGTGTCCGCTTTCACCCTTGATAGAGATAGAGGCTTGATCAGACTGAGCGACTGCTACCTCTACATCTGCTAGCGAAATGTGCTTTTTAAGCAACTCTAATGCTTGCGCTTGTTTGGGACTAAGTCCTATAAAAACTACCATTGGTTTCCTCCTGTAGCCAGTTGACAAGGGCACCGTAGAGATTGGCATCTGCATGATAGGTGCAAGCTTGGATAACAGGTGCGACCGTGTATTCTTCGTAGCTTTCGACAAATTCATCGACGGCTTTTTTAACACCTTGGATGAAGTCTGGATTTTGACTGATAGAGCCTCCAAGACTAATGACATCTGGATCGATGAGATACTGGATATTGAGCAAACCTTGAGCCAGATTGCGATTCATGCGCTCGATAGCTTCTTGGCAAAGGGCATTTCCAGCTGCAGCCTCTTGGTAAATCTTGCGACCATCCCAGTCAGTCTGACCAGATTTTTCAATCACGTATCGAACCATGTTCCCTGTAGATGCTAGTTGCGACCAGTTGTTAAGCTTTTCTGCTGGTGCAATGGTTGTCATGTAGCCAAACTCTCCTCCCAAGCCGTGGCGACCTCGGTGAAGTTTGCCATTGATTATCATAGCTCCGCCAATTCCTGTCCCAATCACGACGCAGGCTGCATTTTCAATCTCTGGGTGAGCCAGCAGTTCACTAAGTCCAACACAGTTGGCATCATTTTCTAGATGGACGGGTAGCTTGTGATGGGCAAGAGCTTCATACCAAGAAAAGCCATGGATGTAAGGCACAGCACTAATCCCCTCAATCACACCTGTTTCTTGATTGACCGCGCCTGGAACGCTCATGGCAATGCCCTTATAATCTTTCTCCGACAGACGTTGGTCTAGCCATGCCAGTAAATCTTCTAGGGTTTCTGGTGTCGGCGTACTTGTCTTATCTAGTATTTTTCCATCAGGAGTCAGACTGGCAAACTTAATCCCAGTCCCTCCGATATCAATAGTTGCAATCATCATATTTTCACCAAAAAAAGGGGCGAATCAGTAGTCAATCCTTACTCTTTCGCCCCTCCTTTCTATCTCATAGTATTAGTTATAGAACACTTTAAAACTGTTAAATGTCTTCTTTTTTAATCAATTCTGTACGAATTTCTTGTGGCGCTAATAGTCCTGAATGAACTGGATATGGTCGCTCAAGTAAGTCCAAAATGGTTTGTTGGTGTTCAGATATGCGCACATTTTCTTGACTCATATTGTAGTAACGGAGGACATATCCTTCTTCATTTTCCGCCACTTTAAAGGCTGTTGGGCAAACTTGTGGTAAGCTGAGTGCCGCATGACTCAAGAGGCTACCAGTCGCAGCAACACTTCCTTCTTGTTTAGCAAGCTGAAGACTAGTGAATGGTGTTTGGAAGGCTTTGGCACGACGGAAGGCTGAGAAGCGTTCCCCTGCTTGGTGGCATTCAAGTGTAAACTCGACTTCAAACTCACGCAAGCATTGAGCTTCTGGTGTTGGGAAGTAACCCCAGTCACCTAACTCACCTGAGGCACGAAGAATGGTCACGGCAATGGTATCGTCTCCAAGGATTTCATACTCGTGCAATCCTTTATTGGCCACCGTCACTCCTTTTTCATCATCATAAAGACTGACAAAGGCTTGTTGGTGTTGTGGATTTTCAGGATTTTCCCAAGAAGCAGCTGGTTTGTTTGGTCGTGTCACCACCTCATAGATGCTTTCAGAATCATTGCTTGGACGTGTGTTATGAGTCTTAACCAAGAGACGGATACGGTGGTCCTTGGCTGTGTTAGTAAAGCGAGTCTTGAAGCGGATTTGTGGATTGTCAACAAAGACGGTCATTTCTGTTTCAAGAGGAAGGGTTGTCCATTCTTCTGAGCGCCCAGCTTCACGCGTCATAAACTCGATGATGCCTCTTTGTTCTGCATCCAGTTTTTCGTCTGCACTTACTGGAATTGTCAATTCATGCTTGAGCAAGATCTTGGCAAAACGAGCTGTATTTTCCAAGACTTCATAGCCTTTCAGCTCGGCGTAGATAGGCTCTGTTCCTTTTGGTTGGAAATAGATATACTCATTTCCGATGTCACCACGGTCTTCAAAGCGAATAACATCCTCATAAGCTTCATGAGTTGTCTTGTCGTAGACCGTGATATTTTCATCCACACTGACCGTTACAAATGGCGTATCAATCACTCCATTTTGGTAAATACCATCACGGTGTTCTTGTTCTCCCTCAAGCAATTGGAAAGTTGTCCAAGAAAGTGGTGCCAGATGAATAGGTACTGTCACGCGCACTTGACGAGCGATACGAGCCTGACGGAACTTGTCTTTTGGCAAATCATACTCAAAGTTAGCTCCCAGATCTTCGATTTTTGCTTCTACAGCATGGCCTTCCAAGTCTTCGACACGGTAGTTTGGCAAGGTCAAGGCTGCCATTTTCTTGTAGCCTTCTGTTGGGTGCAATTCCTTGAAATCACAAACCGCCACATCAATCACTGTGCTGACAGTGTCAACCTTGTCATGCAAGCCTGTATTGATAACCGTAAAGAGATGGTCGCTTTGGGCTTCGTGAGTTGCGATTTTACCCTTCCACTCGTTGAGAAGATTGGTCTTAACGAAATTTCCAACTTGGTTGACCTTGGCAAAACGTGTTTCCATCTCGCGGTGAACTTCGTCCACACTACAGCCACAGATACTATCATGGGGCGCATTTTGTAGAAGGACTTTCCAAGCATAGGTCAACTGGTCCTTGTGGTTGTGGCCGCCAGTGATGACAGTCAATGGCTCCACTACTTGTTCTAACAAGTTGCTATTTTCTTGGAAGGCTTGTTTGAGGTAAATGCGTGATGAGGAAGTGTTGGCAAGTGTGTACCAACCATCTGTTTCTTGACTGGTCAACTCACCTGTAACGGTAGATAGTTGCTCAGGTAGAGCACTTTCTACTGCATGGACATAGTCATCAAAGGAACTATGCACAAAGGTCACATCTGGAAAGAGTTCATTGGCCACACGAATGGCTTCGCTCAGATTTCGCTGTACAGGTTGGTGGTCACAGCCGTTCATCATCAACCACTGGTTGGTCGAAGCGTAGTCACGCACGTCTGCCAATTTTTGTTTCCAAAAGGCCAGAGCTTCATCCTTATCAACAGGGATTTCATTCCCATTACTGTACCAGTTGGCAAAGAGGATACCGAGGACACGACTTCCGTCTGCACCCTGCCAGTACATTTCTGAAAACTGAGAAGTAAACTGCTCATCTTCGAGGACTTGGTTGTCAAAGCCAATCGGCTTGACACCACGGCCAAAGGCTGCCACGTGAATGCCTGATTTTTGAAGGATTTGAGGAGCTTGCCCCATATTTCCAAAGGTATCTGGGAAGTAACCAATCTGAGTGGATTTGCCCCATTTTGCACATTCTGCTTGACCAATCAAGGTATTGCGGACATTGGCTTCACTGGAAATCAAGTAATCATCCTGCAAGATGTAAAAGGGACCAATTTTGAGTTTGCCTTGATCGATGTAACCTTGAACTTTGTCGCGATTTTCAGGGCGAATTTCCAAGTAGTCATCAAGGACAATGGTTTGTCCATCCAAGTGGAAGCTCTTGAACTCAGGATCATTCTCAAAGAGGTCAAAGAGATTGTCAAATAACTCCACCAACTGCATCCGGTGACTTTCAAAAGGTAAGTACCACTCACGATCCCAGTGGCTATGTGAGATAATATGTACAACAACATTTTCCATGAAGTAAAACCTCATTCTAACTTAAATTTTTATTTTTATCTAACTAAAGAACTGACTAGCGAATATCTAGATAATCCAAGACCAACTCACAGAACATCATGTTGGCCCATGAGAACCATTCGCGAGAGTAGAGAGTTGGATCATCTACGTGGAAGCTTTCGTGCATGACACCTGTGCCACCATCGCAGGCAACGAGCTGATCGAGCAAGAATTTCTTCTCCGCCTTATCTCTTGTTGTCAAGCCTTGGATAGAAAGGGCGATTGGCCAGATATAGCGATAGAAGGTATGAGAACTTCCGAGACCACTAGCGTATTCTCCTTGGTAGAAGTATGGATTTTCAGGGCTCAAATGGTACGACGAGTTGCTTGGTAAACCTCATCGTCAATCGCACAGTAACCAAGATATGGAGCAGCCAGTAGACTTGGTACGTTTGGATCATCCATGATGCTAGCATTTCCTAGACCATCCACTTCAAAGGCGTAAATCTTTTCGCCCTTGCTATTGGTGGTATAGGCATAGTTTTTGATACCTGCTTGGATCTCTACTTGCAGACGTTTAGCGTCTGCGATAATGCTCGAGCTATCTGTTAGGGTCTAATTCAGCAAAGATTTCTTGCACATAACCCAAGACAACGACTGCAAACATATTGGATGGAATCAAGTAGCTATACTGACAGCAGTCATCACTTGGACGAAAGGCTGACCAGGTCATTCCTGTCACGGAAAAGTCAGGTCCAAAGCCATCATTTACCAGCGTATCTTCCTTACGGTCGGTATCCCGAACAAAACGATATGGAGAGTTGTTGTGGTCCTGCTCGACTGTCCAGAGATGAAGAATTTCCTTGGTCGCAGCGACAAAAGTTTCATCAAACTGACTGGTCTCGCCAGTCTCTTTCCAAAGAAGATAAGCCAACTGCAAAGGATAGCAAAGCGAGTCCACCTCATACTTGCGTTCCCAAATCCAACCATTAAGCTCTGTATGGTCAGTCTCGTGGTGCCCCTTCCAGTTTCTCCTCAATGTTGAAAGGAGTTAGCATACGGATCTTTGAGTACTAAGGTCATCTGACGCTTGACCAAACCTGCAAATGGTCTGACGCAGGAGGACATCTCTTTTAGCCACATGCAGGTAGGGTCTGAGTTGGGCTGTCGAGTCCCGAAGCCACATGGCAGGAATATCCCCTGTTAATACAAAAGTTGATCCATCTTCTAGGATCTCGACCGTATTGTCCAAGGTGTCGGTATAGCAACGCTCAAAGACATCCACCCACTCCGGATGGTCCTTAGCACGCTCTGCTACTTCATCCAGCCATTCTCTAACAATCTCTTTTCGAATAAACCATAATCAGTTTTTCCTCTTTCAAAACAAGTTTCATGTTCAGTATAAAGCTTTTTAGCTAGAAAATATATACACAAATGTTAGTCTTTTTTCTACAAAATTGCTTTCTTTTGAACCTCCTATCTAAAGCTCCTCTGTTTCTGATATAATGTAGAAAAACAGCTGAAGGAAAGACTATGAAACCAATACTTGAGACCATCGATACCCGCTTTGGCACTGCTAGCAAGCATGCCTTCTCTCGGGGAAATACCCTGCCTTATACAGGCGTGCCTTTTGGGATGAATTATTTTGTGCCCCAGACCAGTGACCAGGAGGGAGCTTGGTTTTTCGATCCGCATTTGCCTATCTTTCAGGGAATTCGCTTAACCCATCAGCCTAGTCCTTGGATTGGTGATTATTCTTGGTTGCTCTTAACACCCGTCACAGGCAAGCTTGGGGGAGACCGTCTCTTTCACCGCCAGTCTTCTTATGATATAGATAAAGCTTGCTTCCAGCCTCACTATTTGAAGCTCTTTTCTCTGCGTTATCAGATTGAAACCCAGCTCACACCGACTTGCTACGGCGCTTCTATTCGTCTAGAGCAAAAGCAAGGCAAAGCTCTCTCCCTCTATCTTCACGCAGCAGATGACCTAACAGTTGAGCAGGTAGATAAGCGGACTCTGGCCCTAAGACAAGAAGGCAAAACAAAGACAAATAAAAATCCGCTGATACTCTTCACCGCCCTACAAATGGATACGGATATTCTTGCTGTCAACCAAGAAAGCGGAGACTGGCGAATTGACCTCGCAGATAGCCATGCTGAGATCCAGCTAGCGACTTCTTTCATCTCTCCTTCTCAAGCGCTGCTTAATCTACCTCAAACGGACTTTGATAACTGTAAAGCAAGTGCACAAGCGGACTGGGAAAATCTCCTCCATCGTTTTGACGTTATAGAGACAGGAGAGGCTGACCGAACCTTCTTTGATCACTGCCTCTACAGACTCTTCCTCTTCCCGCAGACATTTTATGAGGTGAACGAGTCAGGGCAGGCCATCCACATGGATTTGTCTACTGGTACTGTCAAGTCCGGTATCCTCTTTAGCAACAATGGCTTCTGGGATACCTTCCGCACCACCTTCCCCCTCTTTGCCCTTATCATACCGGAACACTATCACCGCTTTCTAGAAGGTTTCCTCAATAGCTACCGCGATACTGGTTTTCTTCCAAAATGGCTAGCTCCAGATGAGCGTGGCATGATGCCTGGCACTCTTTTGGACGGCATTATCGCAGATAGCGCCTGCAAGGAAATGGCCCCCGACTTGGAAGAAGAACTCCTCCAAGCCATGCTGGAGACAGCCACCAAGTCTGATCCTCTTGGCATCAACGGTCGTCACGGACTACCCCAATACCAAGAACTGGGCTACCTCTCTACCGACCACCACGAAAGCGTCAGCCATACCCTAGACTATGCCTATAGTGATTTTTGCATCGCTAGTTGCGCCGAAAAGCTTGGTCAGAATGACATCGCTGAGACTTATAGAACTGCGTCTCAAAATTACCGCCATCTATTTGACGCTGAGACAGGTTACATGCGAGCGCGAGACAGCCAAGGCAACTTCCGCCCTGACTTCTCTCCGTATAGCTGGGGACGTGATTATGCCGAATGTTCTGCCATTCAAGCGACTTTAGGTGTCCTCCACGACATCCCAGACTTAATCCAGCTTATGGGTGGAAAAGAAACATTCAGCAACTATCTTTTGAAAGCCTGTCAGGATGCTCCTCTCTTTGAAACGACTGGCTATGGTTATGAGATTCACGAGATGAGCGAGATGGCTACTGCTCCCTTTGGACAAGTCGCCATCTCTAACCAGCCTAGCTTCCACATTACATATCTCTTTCGCTACAGCGACTACCCTGACTATACCGCTCTTCTCATCAAGACGCTCCGTCAGAAAGCCTTTCACCCAAGCTGGGAAGCCTATCCTGGCGATGAGGACAACGGTAGTCTCTCTGCTTGGTACATCTGGTCGGCTCTTGGATTCTACCCGACCTGTCCAGGAAAACCAAGCTACGACCTCGGAATTCCCCTCTTTGACCATCTGCGTGTCTACCTAGCTAAGGAAAATAAATGGCTAGATATCCATGCTGAGCAAAACTACAGCCATTTTAACTTTGTCAAAGAGTGTCGATTGGACCAGACCCCAGTATCTAGCATCCAACACCAAGACCTCTTGAAAGCTGAGCAACTGATCTTCACCCTCAGCTGGCTGCCAAATCACTCATAACCAAAAGAACCTTTGCATCGATTCAAAGGTTCTTCTTTTATGAAAACTTGAACTTGAAGTTGATCCATAAGCTGACCACCTACCGTTAGATTCAGATAGAAATCCAAGGTTTTATCTCCTGCAAAATACAAGGTTGGAAGCGTCAGCCTTTTTTCAGTCTCGCCAGCTTGAAACTCAAGAACTTGAATCTCATCCTGATAAGCGACACCATGCACACCCGTCCCTGGTTGAATCGAAATCTTAGCTTCTAATAAAGAACCACTAGATTCTCTGCGCTTAACTGTAAAATGGGCATTTTCTCCCTTGGTCACAGCTAGACTTTTTTCTGAAAACTCTAGTTGCTGAACAGCTTCTTTTTTTGACAAGCTAGGTGTTTTATAAAGTGAAATCTTAGTTAATACTGGCAAAGCCTGTGATTCTGTAATGACTACGCGTATCTTCTGCGCCTCAACGACTGATCCTCGTAAGAGACGTTTGCAGCCAACAGTATAACCAGATCCAAACTCCTGCCAAACACCATCCAACTCTACCTGAACATGGAAAGCAGCGATGCGTTGCCCTAGCTTCAAATCTTCCCTCAGCTCGATTACATCGAAAGTCTTGGGAGTTCCTAAATCAATCTCTAACTGGATTGGCAGTTCTGCATCACTTGCCCAAGAACTGGTCTCCAGTCCATCTGTCAGATGATGACAGGTAAAGTCTGGTGATAGAGCAGGACCAGATACCTTGGCTCCCAGAGCCAAATCTTCTTTATGGAGCTCGTCACGGTAGGCAGCAAATTCATACAGTCGCTTAATATCCTTCTCATCAAAGAGCCCATCTTTATTAGGCGGAATATTGAGTAAGAGAGGTGTACCCCGCCCTACCGAGTGAAAATAAATCTCGACCAATTCCTCGAGAGACTTGGGATCCTGATCCTCATGGTAAAACCAACCCGGCCGAAGGGAAACATCTGCCTCACCGATTGAAAACAGCGTCCCTGAGGGATCACCGTGCTGTAGGTAATCTAATGCAGCCTCTGTCCCCAACTGATCGGGCTTGACTTTTTGCCACAAGGGATCCCCTGCATAGCCCCGTTCGTTTCCAATCCAACGAATACTAGTTCCCTCTGTTGAGAATATCAAGCAATCCCCTTGTAGGTCATGAATAGTTTCAAACCAAGTCTCAAACTCATAGTTGACCTGCTGGGCCCCTTCTCCTCTAGCACCATCCATCCAAACCTCAGCGAACTTACCAGCATTCCCATAGTCAGGATTTGATAAGATTTCCTTCAACTGAGCCAGATAGTAGGCATTGTATTCCGCTTCTCGGTCCACATGATAGAGGGGACTATGGGCATCCCATGGAGATAAATAAACTCCCAAATCCATGTCAAACTCAGTTGCAGCTTGGGAAACCTCAAGGAGCAAGTCCCCCTTTCCATCCCTCCAAGGGCTAGCCTTGACCGAATAGTCTGTATAAGCTGTCGGATAGAGCACAAAACCATCATGGTGCTTAACCACCAAAATCAGCTTTTTAAAACCCGTTTCTTTAAGCACTTGAACCCATTGGCGCGCATCTAACCTTGTCGGGTTAAAGCGTTCAGGCTCCTCCTGACCTGTTCCCCATTCCTGGTCATAAAAGGTATTGGGGCCAAAATGGATAAAGGCAGCTAGTTCATCTCTCAGATAAGCCAGCTGGGCCTGACTTGGTAATGGTCCATGTGATTTTATTTTCGTCATCATCTCATATCTCTTTCTCTTGTTCACAAAGTTATCCACAAGTTGTGGATAAGAAACATATGCCTAAAAAACTAGCTTTTCTAGACTCCAGCTCTTTAGACTTTGAGACCTATCACCTTCAGCAAACTCCTGCTCAAATCCCCACTGCACTAGGATTTCTACTGGAAAGCTAGCTCGGTACTAGTTTCCGGTACTATTATCAAGAACCCTCTAGGATATTAGCTGAGTGTCCTGCTCTAGCCAGACTTATCCACAATTTGTGAATAATCATTCTTCCTAGTTCTTACCTCGTTGACTATAACAAAAAAATCTAGGTACCGTCAATAAGACAAGGCTGTCTCCTAAATACTCGGAAAAGATTCTATAATTTGTACAATATACATTTTAAAGTGGCCTCAGAGGAAAAGACTTTTCTGATAGATTTCATATAATTTTCTAAGTAACTTTCAATCACAGCTCTTCTCAATTCCTCATCAGAGATGACTTAGAAATCTGGACATTTCTTCTTAAAATGTGAAATTTAGCATAATTTTCTTTCAAAAAATATTATATTCTTTTATAGTAGAAGTTTATACATTTATTTCCTCTAATTCCTTTTGCTATCGTATAATAACATAAAATACTACTAAAACCTTGTTTTGTCCAAATTTTTAATCATTTTTTACTATTGACACGCCTCTGAGAATATGATATAACGTAAATGTAAGCGGTACCAAAAAGGTGCCACCGTGAAAATTTTTAAGGAGGAAAAACACATGTCTTCACATCCAATTCAGGTATTCTCAGAAATTGGGAAACTGAAAAAAAGTTATGTTGCACCGTCCAGGCAAAGAGTTGGAAAACTTGTTGCCGGACTATCTCGAAAGGCTTCTTTTTGATGACATTCCATTCTTGGAAGATGCTCAAAAAGAACATGACGCATTTGCTCAAGCTCTTCGTGATGAAGGAATTGAGGTCCTTTACCTAGAGCAATTGGCTGCTGAATCATTGACTTCCCCAGAAATCCGCGATCAATTTATCGAGGAATATTTAGACGAAGCTAACATCCGTGGCCGTCAAACCAAGACGGCTATTCGTGAATTGCTTCACGGTATCAAGGACAACCAAGAATTGGTTGAAAAAAACTATGGCAGGGGTTCAAAAAGTTGAATTGCCAGAAATTTCCTGAAGAAGCAAAAAGGCTTAACTGACTTGGTTGAGTCAGACTATCCATTTGCTATCGACCCAATGCCAAACCTCTACTTCACTCGCGACCCATTTGCAACTATTGGTAATGCCGTATCACTTAACCACATGTATGCAGATACTCGTAACCGTGAAACTCTTTATGGTAAATACATTTTCAAACACCATCCAATCTATGGTGGAAAAGTAGAATTAGTCTACAACCGTGAAGAAGATACACGTATTGAAGGTGGAGATGAGCTCGTTCTTTCTAAAGACGTTCTTGCAGTAGGTATCTCTCAACGTACAGATGCAGCTTCGATTGAAAAACTCTTGGTGAACATCTTCAAGAAAAATGTTGGCTTCAAGAAAGTATTGGCATTTGAATTTGCTAACAACCGTAAATTCATGCACTTGGATACTGTCTTCACCATGGTTGACTATGACAAGTTCACAATTCACCCAGAAATCGAAGGCGATCTTCGTGTGTACTCTGTCACTTATGAAAATGAAAAACTCAAGATTGTTGAAGAAAAAGGTGACTTAGCTGAACTTCTTGCGAAGAACCTCGGCGTAGAAAAAGTTCATTTGATCCGTTGCGGTGGTGGCAATATCGTAGCAGCTGCGCGTGAACAATGGAATGACGGTTCCAACACTTTGACTATCGCACCTGGTGTAGTCGTCGTTTATGCCCGCAATACCATTACCAATAAGATCCTAGAAGAATACGGGCTTCGCTTGATTAAGATTCGAGGAAGTGAATTGGTTCGGGGCCGTGGTGGACCTCGTTGTATGTCTATGCCATTTGAACGTGAAGAAGTATAATCGCTGTTCAGTATTTGTCAATAAAAAATGTAAAAAAATAGAAAGAGGAAATAATAGAATGACACATTCAGTATTCCAAGGACGCAGCTTCTAGCAGAAAAAAAGACTTTACTCGCGCAGAGTTAGAATACCTTATCGGTCTTTTCAGCTCACTTGAAGGATTTGAAAAAAACGCAATATCCAACACCACTACCTTGCTGGTAAAAAAATATCGCCCTCTTGTTTGAAAAAAACTTCTACTCGTACACGTGCAGCCTTTACAACTGCAGCTATTGACCTTGGTGCTCATCCAGAATACCTCGGAGCAAATGACATTCAGTTAGGTAAAAAAGAATCTACTGAAGATACTGCAAAAGTTTTGGGTCGTATGTTTGACGGGATTGAATTCCGTGGTTTCAGCCAACGTATGGTTGAAGAACTAGCAGAATTTTCAGGTGTTCCAGTATGGAACGGTCTAACTGACGAATGGCACCCAACTCAAATGCTCGCTGACTACTTGACTGTTCAAGAAAACTTCGGTCGCTTGGAAGGCTTGACATTGGTATACTGTGGTGATGGACGTAACAACGTTGCCAACAGCTTGCTCGTAACAGGTGCTATCCTTGGTGTTAACGTTCACATCTTCTCACCAAAAGAACTCTTCCCAGAAAAAGAAATCGTTGAATTGGCTGAAGGATTTGCTAAAGAAAGTGGTGCACACATCCTCATCACCGAAGATGCAGACGAAGCTGTCAAAGGTGCAGATGTACTTTATACAGACGTTTGGGTATCTATGGGTGAAGAAGACAAATTCGCAGAACGCGTTGCACTTTTGAAACCTTACCAAGTCAATATGGACTTAGTGAAAAAAGCAAACAACGAAAACTTGATCTTCCTCCACTGTTTACCAGCATTCCACGACACTCACACTGTTTATGGTAAAGATGTTGCTGAAAAATTTGGCGTAGAAGAAATGGAAGTAACAGACGAAGTCTTCCGCAGCAAGTATGCTCGTCACTTTGACCAAGCAGAAAACCGTATGCACACTATCAAAGCTGTTATGGCTGCTACTCTTGGAAATCTCTACATTCCTAAAGTATAAAACTTACTCGTATACACAACACAGGGGTTGAGACGAAAGCTATGATAGCTTATCAGTTCTAGCGAAAGAAAGCAAGAATCCTCTTTGACAGATTTGCCACCTTACTCTTGTCACCTTCCTGCTTCCTAGTCTCATTCTGATAAACGTCGGCTGTGCGTTCAACCCCTTTTATTAGTAGTAATGACTAATTTGTCTTTTAAAAAGACGCTACCTCCACTTCATATTTTATCATCATACCTGCCTGTAGCTCTTGGAGTTCTGTCAGGTTTACCATATTAAAGGAAGGAGAGCTCATGTCTCATAGAAAAATCGTCGTTGCTTTAGGCGGAAATGCCATCCTCTCCACTGATCCATCTGCCCAAGCTCAACAAGCTGCTCTGGTAGAAACAGCTCGTCATCTGGTCAAGTTGATTCAAAACGGAGATGAACTGATCATCACTCACGGAAATGGTCCTCAGGTGGGTAATCTCTTGCTTCAACACTTGATGGCAGATTCGAAAAAAAATCCTGCCTTCCCCCTTGATTCTTTGGTTGCCATGACCGAGGGTAGTATCGGTTTTTGGCTACAATGTGCTCTTGATAACGCATTGCTCGATGTAGGACTTGATAAAAATGTCGCTTCTGTTGTTACCCAAGTTATAGTAGACAAGGAAGACCCTGCCTTTATCAATCCCACCAAACCAATCGGTCCATTCTACTCAGAAGAGGATGCCAAAGCTGAGAGCGAAAAAACAGGAGCAACCTTCAAAGAAGATGCCGGTCGTGGCTGGCGTAAAGTGGTGGCTTCACCAAAACCAATCGACATTAAAGAAATCAACAGCATCCGCACCTTGCTCGATAATGGTCAAGTTGTCATCGCAGCAGGTGGAGGAGGTATCCCTGTTGTTAAAAATGAAAACGGTTACCTACGTGGAGTCGAAGCCGTTATCGACAAAGACTTTGCGTCTCAACGACTAGCAGAACTCGTCGAAGCTGACCTCTTTATCGTCCTTACTGGCGTAGACTATGTTTATGTCAACTACAATAAACCAGACCAAGAAAAACTTGAACACGTTACTGTCAGTCAACTAAAAGAATACATCAAACAAGGACAATTCGCACCGGGTAGCATGCTACCAAAAGTTGAAGCTGCTATCGATTTTGTAACCAACCGCCCAGAAGGCAAGGCTGTTATCACCTCCCTCAGCAATCTAGGCGCCTTGATCGAGTCCGAAAGCGGAACAATTATTGTTAAAGACTAGCCATTTTAACCCAAGTACAAGCTCTAACCAGGAGTACTCAGGTAAACCAACATCATTCGTTTTTATACTTTGTAGCATAGTTTAGGAGGAAAAACAAATGAGTGAAAAAACAAAAAAAAGGTTCCAAATGCCTTCATCTTACACTGTTTTGATCATTATTATTGCTATCATGGCAATCTTGACTTGGATCATTCCAGCAGGTAAGTATGACACGAACGAAGCAGGTGGCCTCATTGCAGGTACCTATCAAACTGTTGACTCTAATCCCCAAGGGATTTACGATATTCTAATGGCTCCAATTCGGGCGATGCTCGGTCACGAACCAACTAAAGCCGCTATTGACGTAGCCTTCTTCATCCTCATGGTTGGAGGATTTCTAGGTGTCGTCAATGCGACAGGCACATTAGATGTTGGTATTGCCTCTATTGTTAAGAAATACAAAGGACGCGAAAAAATGCTGATCCTCATCCTCATGCCCCTCTTTGCACTTGGAGGAACAACTTATGGTATGGGTGAAGAAACCATGGCATTTTATCCACTCCTTGTTCCTGTTATGATGGCTGTTGGTTTTGATAGCATTACTGCCGTTGCCATCATTCTACTAGGTTCTCAAGTTGGCTGTCTTGCCTCTACTCTCAATCCTTTTGCTACTGTTATCGCTTCTGATACCGCAGGTGTGTCATCTATGGACGGGGTTATCCTTCGTATCATCTTCTGGTTTGTTATGACAGGTATTAGTACTTACTTTGTCTACCGCTATGCAGAAAAGATTCAAAAAGGATCCCACAAAAATCACTTGTCTACTCTCAACGTGAAGAAGACCCTTAAACACTTCAATGTCACTGATAACGAAAATGCTCCATCTGTCTTGAACAAGAAACAAAAACATGTTCTTGCCTTGTTCATCTTGACTTTCATCATCATGATCGCCAGCTTTATCCCTTGGGTAGACTTGCACATCACTCTATTTGAAGACTTCAAGAATTGGTTGATTGGTCTCCCTGTTATCGGTGGAGCTATCGGTTCATCTGCTCTACCATTCGGTAGCTGGTACTTCCCAGAAGGTGCGATGCTCTTTGCTGTGATGGGTATTCTTATTGGTGTTGTTTACGGCCTTAAGGAAAGCAAGATTATCTCTACTTTTATGGCTGGTGCAGCAGATCTTCTCACCGTAGCCTTGATTTGTGCAGTGGCTCGTGGTATCCAAGTTATCATGAATGACGGTATGATTACTGCAACTATTCTACACTGGGGTGAAGTCGGACTTCAAGGTCTCTCTTCTCAAGTCTTCATCGTTTTGACTTACCTCTTCTACCTTCCTATGTCATTCCTTATCCCATCTTCATCTGGACTCTGCAGTGCTACAATGGGAATCATGGCACCACTTGGTGAGTTCGTTAACGTAAAACCTAGTCTCATCATCACTGCCTATCAATCTGCATCTGGTGTACTAAACCTTGTCGCTCCAACTTCTGGTATCGTTATGGGGGCTCTCGCGCTCGGCCGTATCAGTCTAGGAACTTGGTGGAAATTTGTTACTAAACTCATTGTCGTTATTGTCATTGTGAGCATGCTTCTTCTTATCCTAGGTACCTTCCTACCATTCCTTTAGAACAAAGTGTGAGGTAAAACGAATGACCGTCTACATCACTGACTCCATTAAACAGAGCTTTTATACAGAGTCTAAAGACTCTCATCTCCTACCCATCTGTCCTCCAAGAAGGGGAAAAATGGGACACCTTTTTGGACAAGCTATCCAAGACGTTCTAGAAAAGACGCTGGAAATCTGCCGTGAACTTGGCTTTTAAAACTTATATTGATCCCAAGGGTTATTATGGTTATGCAGAGGTTGGTGATGGAGAACTCCTTGCCATCCTCTGCCACTTAGATGTTGTGCCTGTAGGAGATTTGTCAGATTGGCAATCTCCTCCATTTGAAGCAACTATCAGAGAAGGAAAACTCTATGGACGAGGGGCACAAGACGACAAGGGGCCTTCACTGGCAGCTCTCTATGCAGTGAACAGCTTGCTTGACCAAGGTATCCAGTTCAAAAAACGCGTACGTTTTATCTTTGGTACGGATGAAGAAACCCTTTGGAGATGTATGGCACGCTACAACACCCTCGAGGAACAAGCCAGCATGGGATTTGCACCGGATTCGTCATTTCCTTTGACATACGCTGAAAAGGGGCTCCTTCAAGTCAAGCTTCATGGCCCCGGTTCTGATCATCTCAAGCTCGATGTCGGAGGTGCCTTTAATGTTGTACCAGATAAGGCAAGTTACCAAGGTCCTCTTTATGAAGCGGTTTGTAGGGGGTTGAAGGAAGCAAATTTTGATCACCAAACCACAGACCAAACCGTGACCGTACTCGGGGTACCTAAACACGCCAAAGATGCTAGTCAAGGTGTCAATGCAGTCATTCGGCTTGCTAGTGTACTCGCACCTCTCCAACCCCACCCTGCCCTCCATTTTCTAGCTGATCAAGCTGGGCAGGACGGCAAAGGGCTGAAAATATTTGGAGAAGTTGCTGATGAACCGTCTGGTTCCCTTTCCTTTAATATTGCAGGGTTGACCATCAATCCCGATCGCTCCGAAATTCGGATCGACATACGTATACCTGTGCTAGCAGATAAGGAGAAACTGGTGACACAGCTCACTCAGTGCGCCAAAGACTACCAACTTGACTACCAAGAATTTGACTATCTAGCACCCCTCTATGTCGCAAGAGATAGCCAACTCGTTACTACTCTTATGCAAGTTTACCAAGAAAAAACCGGAGATAAAACTCCTCCTCTCTCATCAGGTGGTGCTACCTTTGCTCGCACCATGCCAAACTGTGTAGCCTTTGGCGCTCTTTTCCCAGGAGCACAACAAACTGAGCATCAGGCAAATGAAGCAGCTGTCCTAGACGATCTTTATCGCGCTATGGACATCTACGCAGAGGCGGTTTACCGTCTCGCAACCTAACCAGATAATCGTTTCTACCAAAAAAATCCCGCAGATTTGCGGGATTTTCTCTTGCATCAATGCGCCAACATTTCTTGGGCGATTTCTTGACCAGATAGCTTATCTGGATAGTAGGTTGGCCAGTTGTCCATCTCCTCAAAGAGGGCTTCTTGGCTAGTACCTCCAAAGAAGATATGGAAATGTTCTGCCTTGACTAGGGCGATATTGTGGTCGCTAAACTGAACATACTTGAACTGTCCAGCGTCCGCATCTGTCGCTTCAAAGAGGAAGCGCACGCCACGATTGCCTTTCTTATAAGTCAAGATTTTCTTGCCGACATACTTGTAGGTGAATTTCTTGCTTTGGCCACCTTGAACAAATTCCATAGTGTTGTCCGTGATGTTGATCTTAGTCACATCTGTCTGATAGCCTTTTCTATAGTAGGCCTTGTACTCATCCTTGGTCATCTTACCAGTCAACTTAGCCTTGTAGTCAAAGACTTGATCGAAGGTTCCATCTTCAAGGAAAGGATAGACCGACTGCCAGTTACCTGCATAGTCACTCAAGGTACGGTCTTTGACATCTGCATCCTCAAAGTAACCATTGTGAACTGTCTTGGTGTTTTCTTCCTTTTCTGGCTCAATTTCTGGTCCTTCTTGGTCTGTTGTTTGTTTCAAAGCCTTGAGGTTTTTCTCCATCACGGAGATATAATCCTCACCAGCCTTGGTTTCCTCTTCTGTCAGACTTTCTAAAGGATTGAGGACATCTGTTTTGACACCTGCCTCTTTTGAGAGTGTATTGGCGAGGGCTTGTGAGGCATTTTCTTCAAAGTAGATATAAGAAATCTTGTTTTTCTTGATATACTCTGTCAATTCTGCCAAACGTGCTGCTGATGGCTCTGCATCTGGTGAGAGACCTGAGATTGCGACTTGTTTGAGTCGATAGTCCAAAGCCAAGTATCGGAAAGCTGCGTGCTGGGTTACAAAGCTCTTTTGTTTAGCTTGAGACAAGCCATCTGTGTAGGCCTTGTCCAAGGCTTGCAATTTTTCAATATAGGCAGCCGCATTCTTTTCAAAAGTCTCTTTTTTTATCAGGATAATCTGCTGACAAGCTGTCACGGATATGCTCTACCAGTTTGATGGCGCGTGCTGGTGAAAGCCAAACATGAGGATCGTAGTCGTGATGGTGACCCTCACCGCCATGATCATGCCCTTCCTCTTCTTCCTCACCACCTGGCAAGAGGAGCATATCACCTGTCGCCTTGATAGTTTTCACTTTTTTCTTATCCAAGGATTCTAGCAATTTTGGAACCCAAGTTTCCATATTTTCATTTTCATAGACAAAGGTATCTGCGTCTTGGATTTTGGCAACTGCCTTGGCAGACGGTTCGTATTCGTGAGGGTTCTGTACCAGCACCGATGAGGAGTTCTACATTAGCAGTATCTCCTGCGACTTGCTTGGTAAATTCGTAGACAGGGTAAAAGGTTGTCACGATATTGAGTTTCCCATCTGCCTGCTTTTGATTGGAACAAGCCACTAAAAACAGGGCACATAGACTAGCTAGCAATAAGCTAATTTTTTTCATTTCATTCTCCTATTTGATAAAACGTTTCAGTAGACTGACTAACAAAAAGACGGCTACAAAGATAATGGTGATACTAGCGCTAGCAGGGGTTTCTGCATAGTAGGAAATATAGAGCCCCTGCCACCATTCCCTAAAAAGCCAATAGCACTGGCAAGCAGCATAACGGATTTAAAGTTTTTCCCCAAACGAAGGGCAATACTAGCTGGCAAGACCATAATGGTCGACACCAAAAGAGCTCCTGCTGCTGGTATCATAAGGGCAATGGCCACCCCTGTCACCATGTTAAAGAGGATGGACATAGTACGAACTGGCAAAGCCATCCACAAAAGGCCGTGTCCTCATCAAAAGTCAGGATATACATTGGTCGCAAGAACAAGAAAGTCAAGAGCAAAACGACCGCCGCAATGGCAAAGAGGAATATCACCTGCTCCTGGCTAATGGTCACAATAGACCCAAAGAGATATTGGTCCAAACTCATGGAGCTCGAACTTTTCCCCTTACTCATTACGATAAGAGACACTGCAAGTCCCTGTAGACATGAGGATGGCAGTCCCGATTTCCATAAAGTTCTTATAGACTGTCCGGAGATACTCTAGAAAGACCGCAGCGATCAAGACAATAGCAATGGTTGAAATAGTTGGAGAAATTCCCAAAAACCAGACCAAAAGGCTACCCCTGACAGAGAAACGTGACTGAGAGTATCACTCATCAGACTCTGACGACGTAAGATAAGGAAGGTCCCAAGAACTGGAGAAAAGAGACTCATGGCAATGACCGCCAAGAAGGCACGCTGCATGAAGTCATAAGATAACAAACTAAGCATGTTCCACCTCCTGGTCGCTTTCGTGAACGTTAAAACAACGCCATGGCGAGTCTTGGTTACGAACTAGATGGATATTGCGATCCGCATAGTCCTTGACCTCCTCAGGATCATGGGTAATCATCAAAACAGCCTTGCCATGATGGTGAGCACTATGGTGCATGAGTTCGTAAAATTCATTTTTTTGCTTCCAGCATCCATCCCTGTCGTCGGCTCATCCAAGACAAAAATATCTGGGTCAGAAGCAAACATCCGAGCAATAACTGCTCGTTGCTTTTGCCCCCCCGAGAGGGAGCCAATTCGTTTGTCACGGTGTTCCCACATACCAACCGAGTCTAGACTGGCCTTGATATGTTCCTCATCATGAGCATTCAAGCGACGGAAACCAGCCCTTTCGAGGATAGCGACCCTGACTTGACAAATTCATAAACCGTACTTGGAAAAGCCAGCATTAAAACTAGCTATCTGCTGGGGAAGATAAGCTATCCTTAGCTTTTTTCCATGAGTATTTGTCTTTGAGATGGTTACCTTGCCAAATCTTGGTTGCAAGATGCCTAGGCTCGCCTTGATAAGCGTTGTCTTGGCAGCCCCATTTTCACCAGTCAGGGTGACAAACTCCCCACTATCAACACTGTAGTTGATATGCTCGAGGACAGGTTCCTTGTCATAATAGAAAGACAAGTCCTCTACTGTAATATACCGCATTATTTGATTTCTCCTACTAAAGCAGTTAAAAACCGCTGGATAACTTCTTGTTCATTTGGAGTAAACTGACTTTGCCACTTGTTCATAGGCTGAGAGCGTGTGTTCATGATGATGGTGGTGTTCCTCTGCCACTGGTCGAGCTAGCTCTGTCAGTTGATAAAAAAATCACACGCGCATCCTTTGGATCTCTGGATGTCTCTAACATGCCCTCTTTGACCAAAGACTTGATAGCCTTGGTCACTGCCGCCTGACTGACATTAAGGCGACGGGCCAACTCCGAGTTGGTTAGGGATTCTTCCGACAAGAGCATGAGGATGTGTTCCTGAGTATTGGTCAAGGCAACGTCACTCGTGCAATGCCCGATCAGAATTTCATGCTGGTTCTCAGATCTCAAGATCACCTCGTTTAAAAAAAGTTATCGATTTCCTGTGCAAGCTGTCTCATGTGTTACTCCTTCCCTAGCTATCTTTTTCGTAAAAAAACATAGATAGCCACCGATTCTTTACTGGTTAATTATATCATAAACCAAAAAAGAGTCAAGGGAAAAAGGCGTAAAAACGTTTCCCTAGACTCTTCTAGATGTGAAATTTAACCTATTTTAGCTTTGGTTTTCGGCTCGATAAGATACCTGCCAAACCAGCTACCATTCCCATCAAGAGCAAGAAGATGGACTGTTCACTTCCTGTATTTGGGAGAGCTTTTTCTGAGACAACTGCCTTCTTGCTAAATTGACCTGCCACCTCATAAGTAAGTGGTACATTTGTAGTCGCATCATTAGCAGCCGCATTCGTTTGAGGCGTTTCTACCGGCAGACTAAAAGTTGTAGAATCCACAGAAATCGTCCGTGAGTTCGGGTTGATCTTTTCATACTGGGTCAAATCAGCGGTTTTAAGATACTCTTCAAAGGCTGCATCCATAGACGGGCCTTCTTCACGCGCACCACCTAACATCGTGTAGCCATCACCACCTGCAGCTAGGAAATCATTGGTTGCAAGATAGTAGGTTTTTGCGAGGTCCAGTAGTTCATAACGACCAGTTGCACGGTTTTTAACCTGGATGGCCAAGACACGTTTGCCTGATGGTAGGTTAGTATCATAGTAGACCTTCACACCTGAAACTTGCAAGAAACCACCACTTGGTTCTAACAATGGTTGCCCGTTCTCATCCAAGACCTTCTTGCCATCCTTATCGACCTGCAAGATAGAGCCGAGTGACTTTTCAAACATATCCAAAACTTGTTGCCCAGTCACTTGGATTTGTGAAATGGTATTTCCAAATGGAAGAACAGCAATGACATTTCCTTTAGTGATTGGTTTTCCTTTTGCAATGGTTTCACGCAAGCCACCACCATTTGTCACAGCGATGTCTGTCGGATGGCTAAATCCTGTTTGACCATACTGATAGAGCGAGTCTGCCACGACGTTTCCGAGGTTGGTTTCACGGACCCGAACATTTTCACGATCACCGTTTAGTTCTACAGGGCTGTTTGAAACAATCTCAACCGCATTTTCAGCATCGTATTTTTGTTTAATGTCTTTGACTAGTTTTTCAACTGTTGGATTGGCTGGTAATTTTTTAGCATCAGCAGCCGGAATCTGAGTTGGATTGCCCAAAAGCTGACGGGATTTGTAGGTGATTTTCCCTACATTGTGAAGGTAGCTTCCCGTCTGGTTATAGGTAACATTGTCTCCATAGGTCGTTGATTCTACTGTATGAGAGTGACCATCGATTACTGTTACGCGTTTCCCTTTCAAACGAGGATTTTTAGACAAGGCTTCTGCCAAAGTTGAACCACGCCATTCTACTGGGGTTGTGGTATCCACACCCAAGTGAGCCAGCACAACATAGTGTTTGTAGTCCTTACCTTCTGCACGAGCCTTAGCTTGAACTTCTTCGATGACCTTATTGACTTCAGAGATTGGATCTGTAAAAGTTACCCCTTTGACATTTTTAGGGTGAGTTTTGGTTGCTGTTTCAGGTGTTGTCACCCCGATTACAACAAACTCATCACCTTCCACAGTCTTATCTTTATCAACGATTGTAGAAGCTTCAAAGAGACGAGCACCATTGACGTAGGTATTTGAACTAAGTAATGGGAATTTCAAGATTTCCTTGTATTTCTTAGCTTCGTCCAAACCAAAGTCAAACTCATGGTTTCCTACTGCCATGGCATCATACTGCATCTGATTGAGAATTTCAGCACGCGCTTCACCCTTAGTAGAGTTGGAAATCGGTAAACCTTGGAAAGCGTCTCCCGCATCAACAACTAGAGTATTTTGATTTGATTTCGCACGTTCCTGCTCAATGACTGTCGCTAACTTAGCATCTCCAATAACTCCCTTTTCCTCTACGATACGACCGTGGACATCATTGGTGTGCAAGATAACGGTGTCCTTTTCTTCGCTTTTAGGAGATTCAACAGGAGCTAACGGAGCTCTGCAGGTGCAACTGCTTCTGAAGTTGCCGAAGTTTCCGGTACCGCAGGGCTCTCAACAGGAGCTGGAGTCGCCGACGTAGCAGGAGTCGCTACGACAGCTGAACTTTCTGCAGGAGTTGTTGCTTCTTCAGCATAGACTTGTCCAGCTAAGAAGGCTGGAGCTAACAGGGCTGTCGACAAGACAGGTAACAAAGAACGTTTGTTCATTTTAAAATCCCTTTCTTTTCTTTTTCTCTTTTATATTATACGCTATTTCTAAAAATTTTGAAACTTTTGACCTATTTTCATCTTAAATATTCGCCATTTAAACAAAAAAGCTTGGGTTTAAATCCCAAACTTTTAGCTTATTTTATTGGAAATCTTTGATATTCCCATCATAGGTCGCCCAGTCCTTGCTAAAGAAGCGGTCATTCATCTTATAGTCTGGAGCTGGAGTCGGATCCGTCAAGAAGGGATTGACAACCTTATCAAAAGCCAACCAACCCAACCAACCAATATGAATGGTGTCCTTGACAAAAGTACGGATCTCCGCCTTTTTTAGAAAAGTCAGCAATGTTGGTGAAACCTTGACTTTCTAACTGGTAACGAATTTTCTCCACTGCATGCTGGTACATCTCTTCACTGAGCCCTGTGTACTCCATCCACTTCTTGTTAACCGGCTGAATAACAAAGAGTACATTGACATTCGACTTAGCAAATTGATTGAGGACCAGCTGCAAATCATTGTACTCGGAGGACTTGAGGAAGTTGTAATTTTTTTGATACCCTTCCCATTTTTTTAAATCCTTTTGAATCTCTCTCGTATAGAAATGATTTTCCATCCCCATATCGTTATTGGTCGTATTTGCTTCTGCGTCCTTACGAACAATTTTTTCTAACTCATCATAAGAAAATTGATCCGGAAGATCTTTTAAATAGTTCTCCACGTGTTCCTTGTACTTGAGTTGTCCTCGAATGGAGAATTGTCCAAAGAGAGCGGATTGTTTTTCGTTGAATCGCGCAAAAATATCAATAGCAACCTGATCAACATCTGATAATTCTTCACCCTTTGACAGTTTTTGAACAATGCTTTTTAATGCAACATTAGGATTCTGCTTTAACAATCGAATAGCCGCATGCTTTGCAGCAGTATCACCAGATTGATTTCCCAAAAAAGCTGTCAATTGGTCGCTGTTAAAAAATCTCTGAAACGCTGCGGGTTCATAATCTGTCTCCGTAAACCACTGAGGCGAAATCACAAATACAGCCTGCTTATTCTCTATTTCTGGCAAAATTTGCTGTAGACCAAAATATTGATTGAGAGAGGCTGCTCCTGCTTGTCCTAGAAAGTAAGGACGATAGGGACGATGATATTTTTCTGCTAAAACAGCTGGATGGACACTATCAAATCGAATCCATTCACTAGACCCTAGAAAAGGAATAAAACGCATATTTGGATCCGTAAGAGCCCTTACTTTTTGGCTTCTCTCTTTAAAACTCTCTGCACTAACAGAAGCCGCCGAGTATTTTTCCTCCGTCAAATTATGGCTTGTTGTACTTGGATAAAAAAAGATGAGTAGAAGAACCAAAAATCCAGCAATGAAGATAGGCCCGAAGATCAGCCGCAAGCGTTTAAGCATTCTTCAACTCCGTAATACCTTCTACGATTTTATTAGCCGTATTCCAGTCATCACGACCGAACTCCGTCACTGGAACACGAATGTCAAAACGGTTTTCAATCTCAACAATCAATTCAACCGTTCCCATGCTATCCAAGACACCGGCATCAAAAAGATCTTCATCCATCATGTCAGAAACATCTTCCATAAACAACTCATCAATAATTTCAATAACTTCTGATTTGATATCCATTTTTTTATATCCTTTTTATTTTTTTAAACCATAAATCATTCAAAAATCCAGAAAAGATTAAGAATGAAACCATCACGACATGGAAGGTGACAACCATGCCAAGCAACTGAATCCAGCGATTCTCAGGTAAGGAACCCTTTCCAGCTTTTTTCCGTTCTTTATTGAGCGCTTTTTTCTTACGAACCCAAGCGTCATTGATGACCAGCCCAATCCCATGAAAAAGTCCGTAGGCGATGTAGTACCAGGTCACACCATGCCAAAATCCCATAATCAGCATATTGAGAATATAGGCTACACTTGAGGTCACATTGCGATTTTTAAAGACCTTCTTTCTGGTCAACACCATGACCATCCGCATAAAGACAAAGTCACGGAACCAGAAAGACAGACTCATGTGCCAGCGATTCCAAAACTCTTTTAAATCCCTTGACAAAAAGGGCTTGTTAAAGTTGATAGGACTATGAATACCCATCAAGTTTGAAATGGCTAAGGCAAACATAGAGTAGCCCGCAAAGTCAAAGAAGAGCTCCAGACCAAAGGTGTACATGACCGCTAAAGCGTAGAGGTTAAAGAAACCACCTGTCTGCAAGGCCAAATTTTTCAGCGGAGGCAATAATGTCTCTCCTAAAATGTGAGCCAAGATAAACTTGTAGAGGAAGCCAAGCATGATATATTTGACAGCCTCTTCTAGCATGTCCATCAGCTCATCCCTGCTCAGGAATGGTCTCGTAATTTTCATTGAAGCGTTTAAAACGATCAATAGGACCACTTGAGAAAGTCGGCATAAAAGAGAAGAAAACGTAAGAATTGCCAAATCGTTAAATCCTTGATGACACCGTCTCTCAACTCAACGATAACCCCTAACTGCACGAAAGGTTAAGTAAGAAATCCCTAAAAAAATCCAAACAAAGATTGAGGGTCCATGAATAGCAGGAGATACTTTCACAAAGACAATAGGCAATAGGGATAGAAAAACTAACCAGGTAAAATATCCATTTACTATCCTGTTGTTTCCTGTACCTTTTGTAGAAAGATACAAGAAGTACTTGCCAGATAACATAAAGGATCAAAGCGCTTATTTGATTCGTCTTTCCACCAACCAACATGGTGACGATAAAGAAGAGACTAACAAGCACCTCGTACAAGGCAAAACGTTTCTTGAAAAAAAGACCGATAAAGATAGGTAAAGTTGCAACAATTACGTATAAAAAGTACTGAAGATCACCATAAGGTTCCAAATGAGGTAGCTGTTTATAAAGCTCCATCATCTACTGTTTACCTCGTTAATCAAGCTCTTGATGTCAATTTTACCATTAGGCGTTAGCGGCAAACTATCTCGATAAAGAAACTTAGAAGGCATCATATAGGACATCATGATATCTGCTAAGTCTTCCTTGATAGCCTTGGTAATATCGATATCACGCTCAAACTGCTGACGGACACCGTCCTTTAGGATGACATAGGCCAGTAGATTTTGTACCTTGTGGTCCTTGTTATAACGTGGGACAGCAACAGCAGACTCGATAAAGCGAGACTTGTTGAGGTTTTGAGAGACATCTTCAAGCTCAATGCGATAACCATTAAACTTAATCTGGAAATCCATTCGTCCACCATAGAGAAGCAAGCCCTCATCTGTCATGGTTCCTACATCCCCTGTGTGGTAGGCTGGAAGACCTTCGAACTCAAAGAAAGCTTCTGCCGTTTTTTCAGGATTATTCATATAGCCTTTTGAAACAGCTGGTCCAGAAATGATGATTTCTCCCTGTTCACCATTTGGAACTTTCTTACCTTCCCCATCAATGATAAAGGTCGGAGAATCCGCCTTGGTATAGCCGATTGGCAGGCGTTTGAGAGTCGCCAACATCTCATCAGTGACGGCAACTGCTGACAAAGCTACCGTCGCTTCTGTTGGTCCGTAGGCATTGATAATACGGGCATTTGGGAATCGCTCGCGCAGTTTTTGAGCAGTTTTGACCGTCAATTCTTCACCATCAAAGTAGAAATGCGTGATTCCTGGCATTTTCTCACTATTAAAGTCTTCTGACAACATGGCCATATCTGCAAAGGACGGTGTTGAGGTCCAGATAGCAATGGGCAAGGAAAAAGATTGATCGCAAAGAGTTGTTTTGAAGTCCTGAGTAATGGCTGAAGGAAGAGCGAAAAAGCGTACCACCCAGTGCCAAGGTTGGCGCCCAATACATGACAGATAGGTCAAAAGAATAAGGGGCTGAGCCAGCATTTGTGGACGACTTGGCGTCGCAAATTCCTTTATCTGTAATCATCCAGTTGGTAAAAGCTGAGGAGATTATCATGGGAAATCTGCACTCCCTTTAGGCTTACCAGTCGTACCAGAAGTAAAGATGATGTAGTAGTTGTCATCCCCCTTGACTGGATGGGTCATCTCGTAGCTGGAAGCTTGAGCAAAAGCTTCATGGACTTGCTCTAAATTCAGCATCGCTGTGCTAGTTTGCTCTAATGGAAAAATCTGAGATGGCAATAATCAAGCTTGGCTCTGCAACTTCTACGATAGCAGAAACTCGTTCCAAGGCCGAATGGCTATCAATTGGGAATGTAGGCATGACCTGACTTAGTTAGCGCTACAAAGGTAGCCAACATCTCATATTCCTGACCACCAAAAACGACGACTGGAGATTTCTCAGGCAAGCCTAGTTGGTCGATAGCTGCAGCCAAACTATCCGAATCAGCCTTCAGATCACCATAAGTATGTTCTTGACCTAAAACATTGTAGACAGGATATGTTGGTTGCGTTTGAGCAAAGTGCTCAATCGTTTCAATCATATCTTTTATCGGTTTATTAAACACTGTTCCTCTTCTCCTTTAAACTAGAACTCATTATAAATAAAGGTGCCTTGGCTCTGACCAAGGTAACTAAAAAAATAAAGCAAACCAAGCAAGATTACAAAATATAGAGCCGTCCGGCCTAAGAATACATGTAAATTTCGTTGTTTTTTCATAAGCTATCCATTAATATATTGTTTCTATTAACTATCAGTATGTATTGTTAGCATCTTATCTTCCTAACATTTTTACCACTTTATCAACCTTTTTTTCAACTGTTTACCATAACTTAAAAATTGGTTTTAGCTTATTTTAAGATAAGTTAAAAATATTAATGTTTTAGCTATCAAAAAAGAGCCTGAGATTTCCATCTCAAACTCTGTTGCCAATCACTCTTTTATCTTTAGAAAAAGTGAAAATACGAGAACTGCTAGGGGCTGCACCAATCAACAGGTCCTACAACAGGAATCCAAGCATAAGACCAGTCCCCATCTCCCTTGTTTGGAATTGGAAGAATGCTGTGCATGATACGAGGTCCAAGGTCACGAGCTGGGTCTCAGGCATAACCTGTTGTCCCACCTAGTGAAAAGACCGATACCGACAATCAAGGTCCCCACTGCAAAGGTCCCTAAACCGGCTTGAAGGTCATAGAGTCCCAAGGCAAAGATTGTCAAGAGCAAAACAAAGTTCCAAGGATTTCGCTAACCAAAGTTCGATACTGTGTTCTTGAT